>AGFS01021374.1_pt1 | contig 23297 bp, 27 predicted proteins | sample 305828 | NCBI WGS metagenome assembly AGFS01 (sample SAMN02954281, study PRJNA62041) | ant fungus garden metagenome | biome: terrestrial; feature: Atta colombica fungus garden; material: fungus garden; isolation source: Atta colombica fungus garden top | host: Atta colombica | place: Panama: Gamboa...
AGAATGGGTGCCAGCAAATGGTTATGCAGCCAAGGACGAGGCCCGGCAGCAAATTAATGATTACATACCGAACAACTACAACAGCGTCAGACCTCACCATTATAACGGTGGACTGACGCCGGAATAGTCTGAGAACAGGTACCATTTTTACTGTAAAACTGTGGACAGTATTACTTGAACACTACAACACTAACACTTCGTACCACTTGACATCGTTCGCGGCAGACTCACTTCAGCAGTAGTCGTATTCCCAAAAAGGCCATAACGCCACCGCTGAGTTTGTCTATAAATTTACGATATTTAATGTAAGCCTGACGTGGCCCGTCAGTTGATAATAAGCATGCAACGACTGAGTACCAGAGCACATCAATAAAGAATGCCATTGCGGGCAGGATGATGTACATAACAGGCTGAATATTTTTGCTTAGCGCTGCGGAAAAAATACTGGCAAATACCAACGCAGTATGGGGATTGCTGATTTGCGTTAAAACACCAGTCATAAAAGCTTTTGAGACGCTTACTTCCTGTGTACCGGCAGAATCATTAAAACAATTTGAAGTACGACGAAACATTTTCAACGCCAGCCATAAAAGATAGCAACCGCCTGCAACCTTAAGTCCTGTGTAAAGTGACGGGATCAGAGTCAGCAGGGTGTGGAGACCTGCTAACGCTATTGCAGCAAAAATAGACGCACCAAAACCCATACCTACAGCAACAGATAGAGCCGCCCGTCTCGAGCTGGACATTGCCATACGGGCGACGAGAAGAAAGCTAGCTCCCGGGCTCATTGCACCAAACAGGATGGCTACGCCAATAGCAGAAACAGCGATCAAATCACTTGTCATTTAGATTCTCCATAATTAATCAGTGTCAAACTACTCCCTCATTACTCGAACCGCACACCCTATGAACTTCTCCTAGTTAACAACATAATACTATGCCAACAACGTCCACTTTGGAACGTAGCGCCCCTATGGGGCGAGCGTCACGGCTCTGCCGTTCCGATGGTGTTCATGCCCTGAGCCCCGTTTTATACTCTGCGGCATGTATATTCCACGTCCCGCAAAACTGCTCTTCACCGTCGATGACGCCTGGAATACGTTCCTCGAAAAATTCGGCGACAGCGTCACTCCCTGGACCCGACTCTGCGTTGAGCGCATGCTCGCCTGCGGGACCACTGAGATGGGCGTTCGTCGTTTTTGCTGTTCGTCACCCGGTTGCACCCACTCCCGCTTTTTCTGCCAGAGCTGTAAGTCAAAGGCCTGCAGCGCCTGCGGTTTTAAAGCCACCGAGCAATGGGTATCGCAGCAGAGCCATATCCTCCCCGACTGTGACTGGCAACACATCACCTTTACCATGCCCCACCTGCTCTGGCCGTTCTTCAACGACAACTGGCCGCTGCTCAGTGCCCTGTTCCGTGCCGCCACCCGGGCCATATTACGGTGGGCCCGAAAACAGGGCGTGGAGGTCGGTATCTTCTGCGCCCTGCACACATACGGCCGCCAGCTCAACCAGCACCCGCATATCCACCTTTCCGTCATCCGCGGTGGCCTCGATATTAAACACGGCGTCTGGCGAGATATCTTCTTTAAGAAGCACGCCGTGGAGGAAATCTGGCGCGGGGCGGTCACCCGCCTGCTGCGCCACAGCTATAACCTGATTAACCCCGGCAGCCTGCCGGGGCTGGGGCATATCCGCGACAAAAAACAGTGGGGCCGCTACCTGGAGGCACAGTACGGACGTCGCTGGAAGGTCCACTTCGCGAAGAAGACCCGCGGTGCCTGGAAGAGCGTCAAATACCTCGGCCGGTACCTGAAGCGACCGCCGGTGTCGACGGCGAAGCTCAGGCACTACTGCGGTGGTGCCGTGGTGCACCACTATTACGACCACCGGACGCACCAGTACCGGCAGCAGACGCTGACGCAGGAGGAGATGATCGGGCGCTATATCAGTCATATCCCGGCGAAGCACTTTAAGATGGTGCGCTACTACGGATTTTTATCCAACCGGAAACGGGGTGAGCTGCTGCCAAAGGTGTATGAAGCCCTGGAGATGGAGGCGCGGAAAAAACAGGAGCAGCCGGGCTTCGCCGCGCTGATGAAGGCGAGCATGCGCACGGACCCGTACAAATGCATTCTGTGCGGCAACCGGCTGCGTTTTGTCAGCGCGCAGGCTGGCAGACACGCTGCGGAGTTAGTGGCAGAAAGGCTGCATAATATCGACCGTAAACGATGGCTGCTGTCACAGACAGCAGGATAAGTGCGCCCGGACACGGGTGTTTTGAATAAAAAAGAAGCAAAACGAATGAAGACAGCCCAACAGGTCAGAGCGGATGGCAGAATGGTTCTCGCCCGCGCGCTATGTTCATGGTCAGGAAGCGATCGACAGGCGATTGAAATTCCTAACCATCAAGCGGACCCTGAGCAAATGCTTTGTAGGTCGCGGTATGTACATAAAACACAGTATAAAATGCGTCGATGAAGGTAGAAAGCACTTCGGCTGCGCAGGAGACGAGCTCACGCCGCAGGCGTGCTACCGTTCATTGAAGATTAAAGGCTCTCCATTGTAGTGAGTAACGCGAAAATACCTTTCGATGGCATAATTATTTAAAAGTGTATGCTACACCAGCGCGAAGGCGCAGCTGTCGCTCTGTCGATTTTGACGAGCGGTTAATGTCGCCGAAGCTTATATAAGGACTCCACTCCCTTTCATTCCCCAGCGCATAGTTGAACTGTAATTCCTGCTCGTAGTTATATTTTTTATTGGCAAATAAATTTTCGTCGCCATGTTGATAGATCAATTTATAGGTGGTGGTCAGGTTTGCAATGTTATAGCGAAGATAACCATCCACACGGTTAACCGTACGGTGTTTGTTGGTGCTACAGTTTGCACAACCGCTATTATCGTGGGCGTAATCTGTGAGTTCCAGACGATAAAGCCCGCCGACTGACCAACTATCATTAATTTTGTACCACGGTGACACACCGACTTTCCATTCTGTGCGGGTTGAATTGAATTCTGGCTGAAATAATGGTGAAATGGTCCAGTTGCCGAAGTTGTATTTCTTTGCAAGCGTCATTTCCACTGCATTTAATACTGGATCTGAATAATATTTGTCTTTAACTTTGGAACCGCCCGCTTTAAATTTTGTTTCAACGGCAAATGAGAAGTTTTGTGGTAACTGAGCTGCGAAGGTTAATTTATCATAATGTGTCCGGTCGCGCAGACGATACTCATGGCGATAATCCATGCTGACGTTTCGCAGTACAATATCATCAGCAGTTGCGTAGCCTATGGAAAGCAAAGGAAGCAGAGCCCAGAGAGTATTAGTGGTTTTCTTATTCATTATCGAAAGCCTTTAACTTAATTACTGATAAGGGTATGTCGTCCGCATTGTATCTGATGCTACAATACGGACATTTAAATTCACTCACTCAGGATAATCACATCATACATGACGCTACCACCTGTCAGTTTCAGCGAAATATTGTTATTACCGCTGCGTAACAGGGAAGCGTTTAGCGGAATAGTCGCAAGGTGATACTGCCCGTTACGTAATGCACCGCGGTAAAGCGTCTTGTCGTTGGTAAATTTCAGCGTTTCGACTGTTTTACCATTCACTTTAACCTCCAGCGATGGTGCACTGTTATTGCTGCCCATGCCGCTGTTACTCGCCGCGGCGAGGGCTATATTCAGCTTGTATTCGGTCTTATCCGGCATCATGGCGAATCGTATGTCCCATTTGCCCGGTTTGGTCTGGGCATAATACCAGTCGTGGCGATAGTCGCTGCGGCCAATATCAAACACCAAATCCGCCGGTACGTCGTTCTGCCAATTATAACCCCGAGGTTGATCACCAAAGCGGAACTCACGCGCCTGACGGTCCGCCTGCCCGATAGCCCATATCACTTTCGGCGCAGGTGGTAGCGTGATAAAACCCAGCGTCTGTTTCTCACCTTCGACTTCAACCTGTTGCTGCACTAGTACGCCGGGTTGTGTCCCGCTGTTGGCATAAACAACCAGTTGGTAGCGCCCCGGGATCACATTGTCGAGGTGGAAAGCACCGCTATCGTCTGTGGTTGCGGAGAAGAGATAACCGCGCGTCTGTAGATCAAAGGGTTCATCCAGTGACGATGATAGCACCACCGTCACTGGTGTATTTCCGCTAACATGACCTGAAACCTGCGTGCGTTTATCGATATAACGCACATCATTCACCCATGTATAAGGCCAGTTGGCGCGCTCGCTACGCGACTGCTGAGTTGCATCGGCAAGCATCTGCGCGGTGTTGCCCTGGTTGAAATATAGTAACCACGGGCCATAGAGCTTTTTCCATCCTGGTTGCGCTTGCATATCTGGGGTACCCATATGTGCGCCAGTCATGTAATTGAGAATAATAGCGTCCTGATGCACCATCAGATCCTGTTTAAGTGCATCGCCGGAGAAGTATTCGCCGCTTCCAGGGATCAACCACGCGCCAATATTGTTGCCATAGACGCCCCAAAACGCACTGCCGCGCTGGTAGCCAGCAAAATCATACTTGGTATAGATCTCGCCATTCGGTAGTTGCCAGGTCTCATCTTGTATTTTCGGCATTTTTTCCAGCTGGGCATATAGATAAGGTTTGCCATTGCGCTCGCCATTAAAAATATTTCCCATCAGATGTGGATTAAAACGATAGACATTGCGTAATTCGCTGACCTGCACCATTTTCTGGCTTTTATTTTCCGCGACGACATAGCTGTAAATACCGCTCACGCCTTTCCGCATAATCAGGTGATATTCCAGCCGAAGTAAGTTTTTCTTGTCATCAACCCATGCGACATGAGCAATGTCTTTATCATTGCTGATTATTTCCAGACGTTCCGGGTGAAAATCTTTAACGCCTTTAGAATAAAAGTCAAGATAGGCACTACGGTTTTTACTCGGATCGCGTAGTGCCCCGGAAAGGTTGTCCAGAAGATTGACGCCATTTTTAATGATAGCCGTAGCACTACCGTCATCTTGAAAAGTAACACTAAGCAGTCCATTATTCATGGTTACGTTCATACCAGATATGGTCAATTTCACTGGTGGGTTTATTGTGGCATGGGTATAAGGAGTTATAATTAGCAAGAAAAGAAACCCATAGATATTCTTCGTCATTTTTCACTCTATTTAATGGCAAGTATGCTCATGATGTTTATCTTTGTGCAATCTAATATTGCAGAAAGGCAAGTTATCCCGATGTCAATTACGGGCCTTTTCGAAAGAGCCCAACCCAAGCCTGTTCAGTAGATTGCAAAAAATATAATTGTTAGCATGTTATGCAACCTTCTTACTATTGCCATGTTCTTTTTTTTGTGGCAATCGTAGAAAGAAAATGATGATTAATGTCGTTAAATGAAAAAATAGGACACTGTTGCCAGGCTCGTCGTATTGATAATACTTAGCACCTATTCCGGTTTCACCTGTGGTCGTAAATGTATGGAATCAGGGCATCACTGATAGAACCTCTACTTTGATGCTGGCTACGCCAGCGCCGGAGTTCTGCGTGTCCCGGGACTGACCATAGTGCTCTGTCGCATTAATAAGTCGTCAGATAACATGCTGTTTTTTTTTCGATGTTACCTGGCTATACCACTGTTCAGAAAAACCTTCAAACGTCTGCATTATCCTGTCGATATTATTGCCCAATGTGTTCGCTGGTATATGGCTTGCTCACTCAGCCTGCGAAATCTGGAGGAGATAATGGCAGAGCGTGGGATTATCGTCGATCATTCCGCACTCCACCGTTGGGTCATTCGCCGGCACCGCTTCTGGATGAAGCATTTCGCCGTCATAAACGCGCCGTTGGCGAATAGATAAAACTTAAATCAGAGTCAGTGAGCAGTGGAAATATCTGTACCGAGCGGTCGATTTTTTGTTGACGGCTAAACGGGATGCCGCAACGGCCCTGCGCTTCTTCCGCAAAGATATTCGCCAGCATGGCGAGCCTGATGTGGTGACCATCGATAAAAGTGGCGCCGGTACGGCGGGACTGGCCACAGTCAATGCCAACAAACCAGAAGAAGAAATCACCACCATCAAGCAAAGCAAGTATCTGAATAACCTAGTTGAGCAGGATCGCCGAAATATCAAACGACGAATACATCTGATGCTGAGATTTAAGTCGTTCCGTCGGGCACAGACGTTGCTGCCGGGTATTGAGCTGCTCCACATGATACGAAAGGGCAATATCAATATCCGGCTGGTGATGGAATGTCATCTGCGGAACTGTTTTATCTACTGGCAGCCTGAATAATCGACAACGCGAGGCTTTACTGACTGACCTCCGCTAATGCGACAGAGCCGAAATTTATCAGTCACGATGCCCGACTTCGCCTCGGCCGGCGTTGCCGCCGCCAGGGTTTCGGTGGCATTCAGACTACCCATTGCAGAGCCGTTGTACTCCGGCACGATGGTGTATTTATCCGCTACGGTCCCTTCAGGGTCGCCGTATAGGTGCCCGCTGTGTGGCTCTCCGTGATGGTGCTGTTACTACGGCTTCCTGTCTAACCGTAAACGGGGGACCTTGCAGCCGAAGGTGTATGCAGCCCTGGAGATGTAAGCGCGGAAAAAACCGGAACAGACTGGCTTCGCGGCGCTGATGAAGGAGTTTCTGCACACAGACCCGTACAAATGCATTCTGTGCGGGAACCGGCTGCAGGATAAGTTCGCCTGAAAAATGCGTTTAAGGTTAAAAAGCATACATAAATGGAATTTTAAGGCCACGGCTGGTCTCATGGTGTGCGACAGAGCGGAGCTGTTCATTAGATTTTGCAGTCAGACAAGCATGCTGAAGGTCGATTGAGATTCCTAACCATGAACGGAAAAGTTATTGTCACTGCAGCCTGTCGGGGAGGTTTGGGGAGTGGGTAGCCGTATTTCTAAAAAGCTGGCCACAATGGGGATCACGACTGCACTGCAGCTGGCGCAGGCAAATCCTGTTTTTATCCGCCGTAACTTCAACGTGGTTCTCGAGAGAACAGTCAGATAACTGAATGGTGAGTCCTGTATCGCGCTGGAAGACGCTCCAGCCCCGAAACAGCAGATTGTATGCAGCCGTTCGTTTGGAGAGCGTATAACGACGTATGAGGCGATGAGGCAGGCCGTTTGCCAGTATGCCGAGCGTCCTGCTGAAAAATTACGAACAGAACGACAGTACTGCCGTCAAATTGCGGTCTTTATCAAGACGTCGCCGTTTGCAGCCGAACCTTACTACGGGAACGTGGCCAGCGAGAAGCTGATGGCCCCGACCAGAGATACCCGGGATATTATTGCCGCTGCGGTTAAATCTCTTGATCGCATCTGGGACGATGGGCACCGGTTTGCCCGGGCCGATGTCATGCTTAACGACTTCTCTCCCACTGGCGTTGCGCAGCTGAACTTATTCGATGAAGTGCAGCCCCACCCCCGAAGTGACCAGCTGATGCAGGTCCTGGATAAAATCAATAACTCTAGTACCGGGAAGGTCTGGTTTGCTGGTCGCGGTATTGCGCCATCATGGCAGATGAAACGCGACATGCTTTCCCCTGCTTACACTACTTGCTGGAAAGATACCCCCATCGCGAGGATCAGTTAAATTTCGCCTTTCAGAGAGAGTCAGAAGTGCTCGCCGCAGCCGAACGACAGGGCGAAGCCCGCGAGTGAGCGAGGAAGCACCAGGGCACTAAGACCAACATGAATTACTGAACGCGCCAATACTGACAGAGAGACTTCGCTAAGTTATCCACTTATCCACCTGATATTTTTATAAGATCTTTTTTAAATAGGTTTTTAGATCTTATTTTTAGGGATCCCCGCAGGCCTTTAACTACGGGGGCTACAGCGAGGTTAATGTGACAAACTGCCCTTTTGCTGTGACGATTTGCCCTCAACCCCCCTGTTTTCCGTGACAAATCACCCTCAACCCTGTGACAAATTGCCCTCACGAATTAAGTAGAATCACAGAGTTATCCCAGCCAGTTGACACTTTCGCCCACAGCGTGACAGGATTAAAGTCTGTCACATAAAACATGGTTAAGTCATGACGGATATCGCGCTGATAAATCAAAAAAATCGGAAAAACAGCCCTCGTATCGTTCAATCAAATGAGCTTACTGAAGCGGCTTATAGTCTTTCTCGCGATCAGAAACGGATGCTGTATCTGTTTGTTAATCAAATCAGAAAATCCGATGGTACACTGCAGGAACACGATGGTATTTGTGAGATTCAGGTTGCCCACTACGCCTCTACGTTTGGCCTCACTTCTGCAGAGGCCAGCAAGGATATTCGCCAGGCTCTAAAGGGCTTCAGCGGTAAAGAGGTTGTGTTTTATCGACCGGAAGAAGATGCCGGCGGTGAGAAAGGCTATGAATCCTTTCCGTGGTTTATTAAGCGCGCTCACAGCCCGTCCCGCGGCACCTATAGTGTGCATATAAATCCCTACCTCATCCCTTTCTTCATCGGCCTTCAAAGCCGCTTTACACAGTTCCGACTCAGTGAAACGAAAGAGATCACCAATCCTTATGCGATGCGGTTGTATGAATCGTTGTGCCAGTACCGTAAACCCGACGGTTCTGGCGTGGTGTCGCTTGGCATTGACTGGATTATGGAGCGATACCAGCTGCCGCAGAGTTATCAGCGTATGCCTGATTTCCGCCGTCGCTTCCTTCAGGCCAGCGTCGATGAGATAAACAGTCGAACGCCAATGCGGCTGTCCTACATTGAAAAAAAGAAAGGTAGACAAACGACTCATATTATATTTACTTTCAGTGACATAGAATCAAATGCAGCGTGATTTAGTGAGGGTTATTTGTCACTGCTAAAGGGGCTGATTGTCACGTTAGCAAATCCGATTTAAGGGCAATTTGTCACAGTTGCCCTTTTTTTTACGCCCTACTGCTGGCGTTCCTGGGCTTAAAGTCCATGAAGAAAGTCATGAACAAGGTAAGTTGAGGGCAAATTGTCACGGTTTCGGCTAGTGCAGTTTCTCACACTAGTTTGCATATGGAAGTGAGTGTGATTTGTCACACTATGGCTAAATGGGCAGGGCTTTGTGCGGGGATAAGCAACACTGAGGGCGATTTGTCACAGTTTCACCGCTCAGTGTTCTGAATGTGATAGGTACACTTACTTTCCGACTCTAAAGATATGGGCCAGCAGTAAATTGTTGAATGTCGTCCTCGGTGCTTCTGGCCAGTTGGGAGGATCGGTAATAAGGTCACCGAGCCGCGCCATTAACTCATGGGTGCCTGCTTTACGCTGGATGTATTCTTCTGAATCGTTGCCCATCGTTTCGATAATTAACGAGCCCACAATATCTTTTCCCGCCGGCACAACGTTCAGAATAAAATCGGGGTGCACTAACTCATTATCTGCCCCACTTTTAAGGGTGAAGAGTGGTTTGAGTAAGCTGATTGCTGATGGCGAATTGTCACACTTCCCGACATAATCCGTGGCGCTGAGAATAACCTTCAATGTATCGCGTTCTTTATTGCTTTCGACCGGCACCGGGTTATCGAGTGAGTTGGCTGCGTGAGCATATCCTTCATGACAGTATGCGTCACCGTTAGCATCAAGCCTGTACTCGATGATGACCCAGTATGGCGCCCTACTCCCGGCATTATACGAACCTTCCCCATTCATTTTCACACGCCCAACCGGCCTATGAGGGATCGGAGTTTCCTTTATCGTGAAGATAATTTCCTCGTTATCAGCATGTGTGGCCAGCCCAACAATGTAAAAGCATACAGCCTTGTTCTCGGCTTTAATTTTCTCATTCTCAGCCAACTGCGCCATGAGTGCTTTAATTTTTGGGATAGTGAGCCACGGAGTGCAGCTGATAAATGCTGATAATGGAATACCGTTCTCCATAGAGCTCGTCGAGACAACCTCTTTCAACTTATTTAGTGCGCCAATGTAGCCTGGTGCAACGTGTTCAGCGATCAATTCAAGCTGATTAAGTCCTGCCGCCTGAATCAATGTCAGTAGTTTACGACCGAGTGCGGGTACAGGCTTTAGCGATCGTTTCCGTTTGGTCTACGGTCCCCTTGAAGTTACAACTCCCGTAACTTTTCCGCTATCTACATCATCGGGTAGCCAATCATTTCCCCCGACGGGGTTTAAAGGACTGGTCTTTGCCTCCTTTCCTGTTCCACTGGCGTCAGGGTTCTTTTTCATCCTAAATAGAGGGCATTGCGCGTCATGTTCTGGTGAGCTAGTCACATGCCTTAATGTTGCCGACTTTACTTCGCAGTTGTATGGCCCCTGCTCAACTTCATTCAGGCAATCGCACTCAAGTCAAAGCTGTCTTGTATCCATCTCAGTGAGGATTTTGTTAGCCAATAAGATGTCTGACTTTGTAGGCGTTAGTGAGCGGCTCACGACATGCTGGATGGCCGTTCTCTCGATGAAGTTAAGCTCTCTGTATAGGCCAACTCGCGGGGTTTGTTTCCAAACAAGGTTCATTATCAAGGCCTCTCATGATAAATTTGTAATTCTAATGTATTACAATTGAAATACATAAGGTGATTGCATAATGAAAGAGTTTAGTCGATGAGTGTTTTTTAGCGATGTTTTGTATTTCATATGTATTCCATATGTATTACATTTTTAATTCAAATTAAAACGGGTGAGTAACTTGATATGTATGTATATTGTGTTACTTTTAGAATCAAAACGAATTACAAATGTAGTACATTTTTTTGGGGAAATCACCTATTGGTGATGGTCGATAGATTAACGTTTTAACATCTTTACAGGTAAGAATATTACATCGAAAAAGAAGAGAAGAGAAGAGAAGAGGGGGAGGATATCTCCCCTTTTGAACCTGAATAAAGTACTATATTGGTGATACAAATAAACTTCAAATGTAATACATTTGTAATTCTTAAATATTTTCCTTTATGGCCTTTAATACCTTCTCTGGTCCAGCAGATTTTGCAAGATACAGGCCTGCTCGAAGCAATGTAGAAATCGTTATATTTTTATGGGTAAGCGCTTGGATTTCTTCTACCAATTGCAGCGCCAACATCTTTTCACTGGGAGTCATACGTACAGTTTTTGGTGACTCTCCCGACGTATTTTTCTTTTTCGCCCCAATGTTCGTTAGGCTATTCCCAGCAGAAGCTCGGTCCGGCTTTTCCATCTTAGGTCGGTTCAGATCTTTTGCCATTATGCAGCCTCATTTCTAATTATTTCTTCTAACTCACGCGCCAGCTTTCCATAGTCAACTAAAGCCATCGCGCTTTTCTGGTAGTAGTAGAGCGGTACGCAAGCAACTTGGGACTGAACAATTGCCTGATCTGTACGTATGCGGGTTTTGAGAAGCCGTGGAGCGATTCTTTCATGTGTGGTTAAAGCTGTTTCAATGTAATTATTGATTTTCTTATTTGCTCCGTTGTAGTTATTACGGAAGACGCTGAAACGTGAGTAATTCTCTTCGGAGATCTCATCCATATAGTCCAGCATGATTTCAAGGCCGCTTAGCGAGAAGCTACCGCCATCAACTGGAACAAGAACGTGATCAGCGATAAAAATCGCATTACCCGTTGCGATATTGAGGCCAGGAGCACAGTCAATGATTATGTAGTCATATTCATTTCTGACTTTTTCGAGGTGTCTACTTAGAATCTTCTCGCGATGGCTACGAGTCAGAGTCTGCTCAATTATCTTTTCAAATGTCGGGTATGATGGGACGAGGAACAGATTAGGGATAGGCATATCACCTGCTACAGCGGGGATAATTGCGTCATGAATGTCGAAGCGGGCATTACTATACAGATCACAAACTGTTGGGCCATACATCGAATAGTATTTTTTGCCGTTTGCCGTTACTTCTGTGGTATTGGCTTGTTGGTCCATATCCATCAGTAAAGTGCGCTTTCCGGAGCGGCTAGATGTACAGCAAGATTCGTCGCAGAGCTTGTCTTGCCTGGTCCGCCTTTATTGTTCATTATCGCTATGATTTTCGCAAACATACCCTGCGTTGTGTTCATCATGGTATCTCCAAGTGAAAAAGCTGTCTTTGAGACAGATTTGTAATCTATGTTGCAGACAATAGCAATACAAATGTATTACAAAAGTATTTTTTATTCAATAGTAAGCCGAAGTTCCGCTACGTTTTTTGTCCATTTCTGACATCCTACTGGGTGCAGATGCGCAGTTAGGTGCAAACGTGTTCGCACATTCCGGCATCGATGTGCGGGTGCGGCCGCAGAACTGCTGGCAAACAGCCTCGTTTACGTAATTACCGCGCCAGCCTGGACATACCGCTCATTCTGTCCAGAGAAGCATTTACCCAGCCCGGATTTATTCCGGTTGCCTGAAAGCAAATAACATGGGCAGGGTTACTCTCAACTCTGACCTTTCAGCATGGCCACTGCGTCCATCTCTGACATCTGGAACTGCACCCTGTGCCGGGCGGCCACATCGAGCGCAAACACCTTCGTGTAGACCTCCGTCGAGCTAATCGACTTGTGACCCATCAGCGCCTGCAGCACCTTCAGTGGAATACCGGCGTAGAGCATATGCATTGCGTAGCTGTGACGGAACGTGTGCGGCGTCACCGGTACCGAGAACGTCACGCCGTCGGCCGCAGCGCTATCCACCGCTTCGCTTAACCAGGTTCGGACCGTACGGTCGGTGATCGCCCAGATACGCGCCTTCTCCGTCCGCCCGGAGCGTTTGTTACGCCGCTCCAGCGGAATTTTCAGCGTCGCCACCATCATCTCGAGCTGGCTGACGTACTGGTGGTCCGAGAGCGGCACCAGACGATGGGGCTGACTGCCGGCTGGCGTACGTCCCGCGGTTCTGGTTGCTTTCTCCGCGCGTTGCTTTAACGTCGCCAGCTGCACGAACGGGTAGGGTGGTACCAGCGAAAAATCAGCCCGCGTCAGCGCCAGGGCTTCATTAATGCGCGCGCCGGTGTTCCACAGTGTGGCCAGCAGCATCTTGCGGTGCAGATCGGGGACGTAGTGGAGCAGGGCGCTTACCTCCGGCGCCAGCAGGTATTTCGGCAGCTCATCCTGCGCCAGCGCCATCTGACGCAGCGCCAGCGCCGCCGGGTAGTCGATGGCTACCGGCAACGATGAAGCGGGTAGGGCCATCCCCTGGCCAGGCAACACCGGCATCATAATCCGGTACCGCCGTCGACCGGATACTGCGCCACAACATACGCCAGCGCCAGCTCCGCATAGTCTTCTCCGACACCCACCTGAATTTTACCCCGCTGTTCCAGCGCCATGCCGAGCACATTCAGCTGCTGCGCCATCGGCAGCAGTTGCTGCAGTTGTCTTGCGTAGCTAATCGCAAGGCGGATACGGTCAGCAAACGGATCGTCATCACGGTTGTATTCCTCTGGCGCAGGTCGTATCACACCTTCTTTATCCGACTGCAGTTGCTGACACAGCGTTAACAGTGCAACGATCTCACTGGCTGCCCGTGCAGCAATTGGGTCATGGTTCATCCTGGTTTCTCTCATTGAAGGCATCAGTGTTGCTTATTCTCGAGCCGACTGGCAATTCGCTCAAAGAGGGCTTCCCGTTCTCGCTTCCATACCTTCATCATGACAGTCTGCGCCGACCATTCCGCGCTATTGAGACGAGCCGCAGGCAGGCCACAGAGCTTCCGCAACAGCCGTGCCTGATTAATCGCTTTAATCCCCAGCAGGGCAAACTCATATTGTCGGGCCCCGAAGAATGCGCTGTATTCAGCCGAATTATCGTGTTCCTGGGCATATTCGATTGCGCGCTGAGCCTCAGCCTGGCGTAGTGGCAACCCACGGATTTGATACATCCGTGTTGCTGGCAGGCTGCGCCAGTCCCCGGCCACGTTATCAAAATTCAGTGGCGCGGGATAACCGACCATGGGGACCCGCTCCGGCAATGTTCCGGTACCATCACCCTTCCCTCCGTTGTCGGCGGCAACCCTGGCACAATCCTCTGCATATTGCTCCAGCATAAAAATCAGTTCAGTCGCGATAAAGAGTCGCTCCTGTTTCCGTTTTTGCTCCTCCGTCTGTCGCTCACGCCGCTGTGTGTAACGGTGCGTCAGTATTACTGCGAGAATAGCTGCCCCGGCAGTGATGAATCCTGTGGCCACGTTTCCCCAAATCCCTGGCCCCTGATTAATGACCTGGACAGCAACCGGATGTGCTGTCGCGTCAATCATGTTGTTCTGCATAACGCCCACCTTCCTTAATATGTTCATCTGTGCTGCTGTAAAATCCCGCCCACTATTGTTCATTTATTGCCGGAATATGGGAGATAAGGGAAATCATAGTATGAAGCTCACCTGCTCAATCCATTCATCTGTAAGCTCATTCGCATTCGTGGGGGCCGTTGTTGGCAAACATGGATTGATTAGAGCCGTATGGTTATTACAGACCCAGTGTTTTTTAGAATCGTTCCAGAACGCAACGACTCGTTCATCAAGAGTGATGATCTGATGTACCTTCAGCTCCTCTTCACGTATTTCTCGATGAAATAATCGGTAGTGTCCAAACCGCTTTAACCCGGCAACAATTTCGTTCAGCTCGATAGCCTGTAACATAACCTGCCCAATCCTTTTCCAATAAATAATCACTCACCGCAATCACCATCCGTCACCGACCGATAACTATACTGACTATCACCCTATTTATTTTCCCTGCCGTGATGTTTCCTTTGTCGGATAATTAGCAGACTGATAACCACTTCATTAAATTACCGAATGGTGATTTCTGGGTGATCCGATTTTTCACGTATTTACGACTTTCCGGAAGTGTAGCACGATTACGCCCTGAGCAAAGCGCCGTTTTCCGGCGTGCAGCGCCCCTCACAGAACGGAGAGGTAAACACAACATCTGGTAGCTAAGGCTGCTGACAGAGCCGCTACATCTTGTGTTGTCGTAGTGTGCAGCGCCGGTAGGGTGAGACAAGATCCGGAACTCACAGAAATCGGATCTCAGTGAAAAAAAGAAGAACCGCAAGGTATCACATGATGATAAATGGCATCATGTCATTAAATTGATTGAATGGAATATAGATGATTAACTCAGATGATACACATTCATTCATGCAGTCTGCCTCACCTCAAAAACCACCTATGACAGGAGCGACCATGCTGAGCCAGCTGACCCTGCGCTTTCACAAAAAACTCATCGAGGCACTGAAAATGCGTGCCGGTCACGAAAACACCTCCGTGAATGCGCTGGCGGAGCGCTTTCTTGACAGCGCGCTGAAAACCGCCGCCCCGGAGGACAGCTATCTGGCGCTGCTTGCCGATCGCGATGAGGCCATCCGCCAGATGTACCGCAAAATTATGCTCGGCCAGACCTTCGGCCTGGCGCCGGTCACCCGTGACGAACTGCGGCTGCTGCTCGGACTGGCCCAGGAAGGCTGTGTCCACGGCCGCAACCGGCTGGTGACCCGACCGGCCCTGCAGATGCTACTCGACATCACCGGTGAACTGCTGGCCTGGCAGGCGGAGCAGGGTATGCCCATCGATCTGCCGTACCTGCAGGGCATTTTTCACCTACAGGGAACGGCGCCGGCCACCGAATACGCGGACTTTCTTACGACGCTGCGCCAGCGCCCGATCATCGACCAGGGTTACGCCGAACGGCTGCTGCGCCCGCTGGCGTCACAGTGCTTCGATCTGCGCACCTTCCCGGATGAGGCCCTGGCACAGATCTTCACCCTGCCACGTCTGCAGGCGCTGTTCCCCCTGGCGCTGCGGGGCGAACCCTGGAGCGAGGAGGATGCACGCCAGCTGGCGGAGGCTACCCGACCTGTGATCCCGGCGGTCCGGGAGACGATAGAGGCGGGCACGCTGCGCCTCGATATTCAGGTGGATGGACAGGCGATAGCGTCAAGGCCCGGCAGCTGGTATGAGGTTCCGCGCCTGCACCTGCTGATCACCGGCCAGGATTTTGTCGTGCCGTTCGGCTGGACTCATTTCTCGGAGCTGCTGGGCCTGTTCACCCTGTATGCCCGTCATCCGGACGCACTCGCCCATGGCCATCACGGCGAGCACGTGATGTTCTCACCGCCGGGCAACGCCTCAAAGGACGGCTTTTTTGGCCTCGACGGACTGCGGATCTTCCTGCCGCCAGACGACTTTGAAACGCTGATTCGTGAGCTGGTTGCGCGCTGCAGTGAAGGAATCCTGGCTGATGCGCTGAATGGTCTGCGTGGCCTGTACGGAGATTTGTGACATGACCGGAACACCAGAACTTACGCCACACGAGACACATCCTGACCGTGCAGTCAGCACGGCGGAAGAAGACTGCTATGGGTTCACACACATTGCCACCGAGTTAGCCCGCGCCATTCAGGGGATCGGCCGGGAGGGGAGTGCCGTTATCGGTATCGAAGGGGCATGGGGAACCGGGAAGACCAGCCTGCTGAATTTACTGACTCGCGCGCTGGAGGAGCAGAAAGAAGACCAGACCTTTGTGCTGCGCATCTCTCCCTGGCTTGACGGCAGCGACACCCCTCTGGTGGCATCGTTACTGCTGCCGGTTGCCGGCATTATTGCCGATGAAGAAGAAAAGCAACTTTCCTCCCGGGAACTGAAGGCACTCAGAAAGAAAAAAAAGGTGACCGGCACCGCCAAGACCCTTATGGACTACATCCGGGCCACTGCTCGAACCCTGGCGCCGGTCGCGCAGATGGCCGCCGTGGTTCCCGGTATTCCCGATGCCAGCGGTGCGCTGAAAGCCCTGTCGGATTCGGACTGGCTGAAAGGAAAAGAACAAACCACGGCTGAAATGCGCGCCCACATCGCAGCGAAAATTAACAAGCTGGATCTGAGCTTCATTGTCCTGCTGGACGATCTCTACCGCCTTGAGCCAGCGCTGGCCGTGGAGGTGATCCGTCTGGTGAAATCGGTCGCGGATTTTCCCCACTTCCGGTATCTGCTCTGCTATGACAAAGCGGTGCTGTCACAGGCCATCAGCCAGGGGCTGGGCGTGGCCGACGGCAGCCTGTATTTACAGAAAATATGTGAGAACAGCCCTGCAAAACCTTGCAGCAGCGTTCACGCATTACAATGAAAATCACCAGCACAATGCGCTGGGATACCTCTCTCCACGAGAATACCGGCAACAGCGGGCATCGTTAACTTAAGATACAAAAGCTGTCCGGAGATAGCGGGTCAAGATCACCGCGCTAAAACCCTGTTCTTTCAGTCGATGACGGGTACGTTTCACATAAACCGCGTCAACAAGCTCATCCGTTGGAAGGTCGCGTGTGATATTACAAATCGTCGCCAATGCTGCGTCTGAGAGTTTAAAGCTCCGTGGTAAGGCGTAGTAATCCCCTGTTTTTTGCATACCGATGTTATCGAATAACTCTCTGAAGAAATCCGTCAGCGAAGGGCGGCGTGCATTAATTATCGCCTCCGTCGCTTCATCAGCAAATGTAACCTCAACCTCCTCCATATCCAGCGAACGAATAATCCCGGCCATGTCAGGCCAGTACTTAAGATCGAAACTATTAAGCCGCTGCAGTTCTGGTTTAAGGTGAGGCTGATAATGACCGTTCTTCTCTCCGGCATCATCGATAAATTCGGTGAGTTTACGGATACGCTCGCAATGAAAGTGACCGTTCCCACTAAGCTCAGTACGTCGCTCCAGCATTTCAGTCAGTTGCATGCTCATTGTGCTGATATTGTCATTCAGGGCCGCCGGCTCTTGATGATCAGCACGTAGTTTTGCAAAGCGCTCATCGGTTCCAAAGCTACCGGCATGGATAATCTGCTCAAGCAGCACCCAGAGCTGTTGCCTGGAGAGACTGTTGGACGCTATCTCCCTGTAAACCACCACCATCTCGTCATGAAGTTCAACCAGCCGGTTAAATACAGGCCAGGTTGAGGGCCAGGATGGCGGAAAGGTCTTTTGCCAGTTGTGAAGTATTTCTTTCAACAGTGCCAGCGCGATCGCCGGGGTTTCCTCAACGTCAACAATCATCGTTATTTCCTCTGGTTATCTTCTTTCCATGTCCATTGTTCACTGAAGCCCTGGAGATGTCGGTAACGGGGAGACTGGTTTTTTTCGCAGCCTCCGGGTCACCTGGCACCCGAATCGTTGTTGATTCGCATTTCTGAGAGGCGATTACCCTTTGCACAATCATTCTCCCAGCCACGATATGTTACTGAAGCCAACCCTCTCTGAGGGACTGCTGATGGACTCGCTGAAGGCAAAAAGTACTTTTTTACGGCGCTGGTAATGGTTATGAACCATAACCCACCGGATTCCATTTCAATGAGTTACACCTACGACCCTTACTGGCAGCAACGTATCGCCGATACCTTTAACTGCGCGCTGAACGCCTACACTCGCGTACTGGCCCTGCGCGTTGATCTCAGGCTGCCTGACACGCCGGCGGCCACGGATGCTGCTGTTATCTCCCGGTTTATCGATGCTCTTAAAGCGCGCATTGACGCGTGCTTTCAGCGCCATCGCCGCGAGGGTAAACGCGTCTGGCCGACCACGCTGCGTTTTATCTGGGCGCGGGAGTTTGGTGAAATCAAAGGGAAGAAACATTATCACGCGGTGCTGTTGCTGAACCGCGATACGTGGTGCGGACCGGGGGATTACAAAGACCCGGATTCGCTTGCAGGTATGATTAAACAGGCGTGGTGCAGCGCCCTGAAGGTGGATGCACAGGCGCATGCCGTTCTGGCCCGCTTCCCGAAGAGCCCGGTGTGCTGGCTGACGCGCGGTAATACCACAGAGCTTCAACAGGCGCTGGCGCAGGCCGCTTATCTTGCCAAACGCGAAACCAAAGTCACCGGCGATGGTGAACGTAACTTCGGTTGCAGCCGCGGCTGAGCCAGGCATATATCGATTCACCAGGCCTGAACGTACGGGCCTGGTAATTTTTTACAACTTTTCCCTATCCTCTGAGGCGAACCGGTAACCCCATGATTCAACCACCACCGGACGTCTCCCGACAGCCATATCCTCAGAGGGAGAAAAATACCATGACCACGACGAATTCGAACATTAATGCCAGCCCTGACACACTGCTTTCAGCTCAGGACCCGCTTATCGACATGACCTTTATCATCACGTACACCGGTATGACGGACAAGTGGTTCTATAAACTGATTGGCGACGGGCTGTTTCCCAAACCCATCAAGCTGGGCCGCAGCTCCCGCTGGCGCAGAAGCGAGGTGGAAACCTGGATGCGTGCGCGTATCGCAGATTCACGCGGCGCCTGAGCCGACGAGGTTTATTGATGGAAAAACAACACCGTACTAAACCACAGAACATCCCGGAGCGCTGGAAGTGTCCCCGTTGCCAGCGACGGTATTGTGGTGCCAGACCCTGCCCCGTTTGTTTTCGCACCTCTGTAGCGCCTGCACAACCGTAACCCCGGTGGTCTGCAGAGACTGAATACCACGAATCATCTTCCGCTAACGCATAACTGACCCGTCATTCACACTGCCATGCTGCCCATACCGGGACGGCTTACGCCTGCGTGTCGTCTGGCGGTAAGGAGCACCACGATGTACGCCAAATCTTTCATCGCCCTTGACGGTAATGGTCGTCCCACCGGGGTCAGAACGGCACAACGGTATCCGTATGACCGCTATACCTGCCACCTGTGCGGCAGTGCCCTGCAGTATCACCCTGAATACGACACTGAACGCCCGTGGTTTGAACACCGGCACGACATGCTGACGGATAACGGGCGACAGTATTGTCCGCATGTCAACCTGGAAGCGAAAGGGACCCGTCATATCCGGCAGCTGCAATGGTATGTACCGGATGCCCGTCCGCTGCTTTACCGCGCCGACTGGCACTGCAGTGGTTGCGACAGCAATTATCACGGTGAGCGCTATTGCCTGACCTGCCGAACCGGTGAGTTCAGCAGGACGCTCTCTGATGCTGAAATCCGGATTGCAGAGGTAACGGCATGCGCGTACTGAAATGTTACCTTGCAAATGACCGCGAAGGTCACTTTGTGACGGCCGGTGAGGCCATGAGCGCACCGGGGCAAATATGGAGTTGCGCTTCCTGTGGTTGTCGTTTGGTGCTGCATGCCAGCACGTTCAGCGACCCGGCGTAGTTTGAGCACGATACGCTGGCCGTGGCCCGGGATGTGCTGATGAACTGCGCTCATCTCGACCCCGAAGTGAAAGCCGAAGCCCGGTACAGGAAGCTGCGCAATATGCTCAACGGACTGGATGCAGCTGTGATGACGCTGACCTGGTACTGTGTGTGGTGCGGTGACCATTATCAGGGGGGGGGAAGCACTATTACCGGTGCCAGACCGGTATCTACAGCATCGAAGAAGCTAACTGGCTGAGAAACTACTGCTGCAGTACCCGATAGTTCCTCATCCTTATGAACAAGATACTGCCGTAGAGACGGAGTCCCCCCTGATTTAACCCAAAGAGAGTTTGTATTGTGAATCATTCTTACACAAGGGCTTCTGATGCTGGCAGTGCGGATGCCGTCAGCACGCGTGCATTATTGATTCTGCGTTTTCATATTGAGGTCTGGCAGCGCACCGGCGAATATTCGCGCCAGTGTCAGCAGGCACGCCGTCATTCACCTCCCACAGTACTGCGCTGGCTGTGGGAGGCCGCGAATGATTATGCTGATGAACCCTTCGGCAACGGAATAATCGCGTTCCGTAATTTGACGCGCGGCTTCTTCTTTAAATTCAGATATAAATCGTGGTGTGTCCCTATGCTTAAACGATAGTGCAGGCTCGTCTACCGGTGTGGGTAACTCCAATTCATAAGGTGAACTGTGAGCTTCCACGCAATAACGGCATCGAGCCCCGGTACGCCCCTTCGTATATTGATAGCGATCAAGAATAATCATACCGTCTGGTCGGTATAATTCGAGCCATGAATATGCAAGCCCAACATCGTAAAAAAGATCCCGTCCGCCTGCATAAGCAACTGCTGGAGTCCGCGGCCACCATCGCTGGCCGGGACGGCATCTCCTCTCAGTCGCTGAACGCCGTCGCGCGCGAAGCGGGCGTCAGCAAAGGCGGCTTACTGCACCATTTCCCCAACAGGCAGGCGCTGATTTTCGCCCTCTTTGCCCGCCTGCTGGAGATTATGGAAGAGGCGATTTCAGAGCTTATGGCCGCTTTACCCGTGCCTATCTACGCTATCTGTCGGCGCCGGAACTCACGGATACCCAGGAGAGCCGCCAGCTGATGGTGCTGTCGCTGGCCATGCCGGATGAACCGGTGTTGAGAAAATGCTGGCGCGACTGGATGTTGGACCATCTGGCGAAAGGCGATGGACTGGACAATAGCCATACCGGCACGCTGGTGCGTTATGCGGCGGACGGCATCTGGCTATCGGAATTAACCGAGGGGCGTACCATGAGCCCCGGCAGTCGCTGGTAAGCGATCTGACGAAGATGACGCTTCCTGCGTGAAGCATGTTGAGGCCGCGATGCGCTATAACATCCATGGCCGTCTTATTTATGATGCAATGGACGGCACGCTAACGTTACCGGGAAGCGATGAAGCGGACAGCCAGCTGTCCATCACCGCCAACGCGTTGCTGTGGTTCTTCCTGCGCCACTCTGAGGTGGTCAGCCGCGATGAGGTGCTTAAAAAAGTCTGGGATGAAAACGGCTTAACCTCATCCAACAGCAATCTCAATCAGTATTTGAGCATGCTGCGCAAAACCTTTCGCTACTACGATATCGACAACATTATCGTCACTGTCGCGCGCGGACTGCTGCAGCTCAATCTGGACCTCACTATCGAGATGCTCGACGCCAGCCCGGAGCCGGAGCCGCTGTTAACGGCGGAGGTTGAGCAAGACGAAACCGCCGCCCCAGAAGCGCAGAAGGCCGTCCCCAAGCGCCCCGCGCGCGGCGCCTGCTGGTATCTCGCCGGCGGCTGCCTGCTCACCATCTCACTGCTGCTGGTGGTATGCAGTTTTCTCGGCGGCAACACCTCGCACCCCATCACCCTGACGCAAATGCGCCACAGCCAATGCGAACTGCTGGCCAGCGGTGAGATGCTGCGCTCCGTTGCCGGAACCTCCTATGGCAATAATTTTGATGCAGTGCGCCAGCGCCTGAAGCTGGAGTGCAAGCCCGGCGAACGTTTCGTCTTCTTCTATGGCGAACGGCTGGAAACCAACGGCCTTGGCCGGGTGTTCCTCTCCCACTGCGCGATGCATGAAGATAACCCGTTCAGCTACTGCGATAACTATTTTTATTATTCATGGAAGCCGCAATGAGACTCGCTCCGCGCCCCTTTTTCGCCCTCTCCAGCCTGGTGTTTATTGCCGCCGCTGGATTCTGCGCCTGGAAGCTGCTGCCGGTCGAAAACGGCGGGGTAATGAGCTGTTCGACAAAAGCGATTATGCGCTTTGAGAACATGGAGAAGGAGAACGTTAACGGCAATATCCATTTCAGCTTTGCCGCCAACGGCAAAGGGTCGATGGTCGTCGAAGGCTACACCGACTCCGCCGCCGGCTGGCTTTATCTCCAGCGCTACGTCAAATTTAGCTACACCAGCAAGCGCATCTCCACCACCGAGCGCCACTATCGCATCAGCAAGTGGGAATCCAGCGCCTCGCCCATCGATGAGTCGCCGGACGTGATCTTCGACTACTTTATGCGTGAGATGTCCGACAGCCACGATGGCCTGTTCCTGAACGCACAGAAGCTCAATGAGAAAGCCATCCTTCTCAGCTCTATCAACTCACCGCTCTATGTCTGCACGCTGAAGTCCGGCAGTAAACTTGACTAAGCTCACACCCGATTTTCCTTCATCGCTTTCCCGTTTGTAAAACCGCACGTTTTGTATTTAGCCAGCCGGATAAAACACGATCATCCACACACTTAGAATGGGAATAAATCACCCCCGATCTGCAATAAACTATCAACTTTTTAACATCAATTCGCTGTGGACAAAATGGCGAAAAAAAACGCCGCAACCGTCCCGCCTCCCCCTCAATAACAGCACAAATGCATAAATAATAACGTTACAAAACCTAAATTTCAGAGCAAAAAACTAAAAAGACCAAGTAAGAAGATTTAAATTTCACTTTATTCACCATTCCCTATAGTGAACCACGAACGCCGCACCCGCGTCCTGACACCGTTACGCGGTCGGTTTTCCGAATCACAAAACCTGTTCTGGAGGAGAAACCATGGGTGATGCATTAGGGCTTATCGAAACCAAAGGTCTGGTGGCCTGCATTGAAGCAGCGGATGCGATGTGTAAAGCCGCCAACGTCGAGCTGATTAGTTATGAAAATATCGGCTCGGGGCTGGTGACCGTCATGGTGAAGGGCGACGTCGGCGCGGTGAAAGCGGC
>AGFS01011422.1_pt1 | contig 21892 bp, 20 predicted proteins | sample 305828 | NCBI WGS metagenome assembly AGFS01 (sample SAMN02954281, study PRJNA62041) | ant fungus garden metagenome | biome: terrestrial; feature: Atta colombica fungus garden; material: fungus garden; isolation source: Atta colombica fungus garden top | host: Atta colombica | place: Panama: Gamboa...
TCAACCCGGCCACCGTGCTGCTGTTCAACGGTATCGGGACGCTGCTGTACCTCTTCATCTGTAAAGGCAAAATCCCTGCCTATCTGGGCTCCAGCTTTGCGTTTATTTCGCCGGTTTTACTGCTGCTGCCGCTGGGTTATGAGGTGGCGCTGGGCGGCTTTATTATGTGTGGCGTGCTCTTCTGCCTGGTGTCGTTCATCGTGAAGAAAGCCGGTACCGGCTGGCTGGACGTGATGTTCCCGCCTGCGGCGATGGGCGCAATCGTTGCCGTCATCGGTCTGGAGCTGGCGGGCGTGGCGGCAAACATGGCGGGCCTGCTGCCCGCAGACGGACAGTCGCCGGATTCCAAAACCATTATTATCTCCATGGTGACGCTGGGCGTGACGGTGTTCGGCTCCGTGCTGTTCCGCGGCTTTATGGCGATTATCCCGATTCTGATCGGCGTGCTGGCGGGCTATGCGCTCTCCTTTGCGATGGGCGTCGTTGATACCACGCCGATTGCCGAGGCGCACTGGTTCGCGCTGCCAACCTTCTACACGCCGCGCTTCGAGTGGTTTGCTATTTTCACCATTCTGCCCGCGGCGCTGGTGGTGATTGCCGAGCACGTCGGGCACCTGGTGGTGACGGCGAATATCGTGAAGCGCGATCTGATTCGCGATCCGGGCCTGCACCGCTCCATGTTCGCTAACGGCATCTCGACGGTTATCTCCGGCTTCTTTGGCTCAACGCCTAACACCACGTACGGCGAAAACATCGGCGTGATGGCGATTACCCGCGTGTACAGCACCTGGGTGATCGGCGGGGCGGCAATCATTGCCATTCTGCTCTCCTGCGTGGGCAAGCTGGCCGCCGCGATTCAGATCATCCCGGTTCCGGTGATGGGCGGCGTGTCCCTGCTGCTGTACGGTGTGATCGGCGCATCCGGTATCCGCGTGCTGATCGAATCTAAAGTGGATTACAGCAAGGCGCAGAACCTGATCCTGACTTCCGTTATCCTGATCATCGGCGTGAGCGGCGCGAAGGTGCACATCGGTGCGGCGGAGCTTAAGGGCATGGCGCTGGCGACCATCGTCGGCGTGTGCCTGAGCCTGATCTTCAAGCTGATCTCGGTGATCCGCCCGGAAGAGGTGGTGCTGGACGCTGACGACAGCGAAAAAGCGCCACACTGATCCTTTAATCGGGTGGACGATCCGCCCGGTTCTCTCCTTGCGGGTTCCGTGTTAAACTCGTTGCCGATTTTTAGTCAGATCTGGTTGAGGTATTTCTGAACGGACCGGCACAGCTCTCTCTGCCACTTTATCTCCCTGACGATGAGACTTTTTCAAGTTTCTGGCCGGGCGATAACCCCTCTTTACTGGCTGCACTGCAAAACGTGCTGCGCCAGGATCACAGCGGATACATCTATATCTGGTCACGCGAAGGCGCGGGCCGCAGCCACCTGCTGCACGCCGCCTGCGCGGAGCTTTCCGCTCGCGGTGACGCGGTGGGCTATGTGCCGCTGGACAAGCGCACCTGGTTCGTGCCGGAGGTGCTTGAGGGAATGGAACATCTCTCTCTGGTCTGCATCGACAATATCGAGTGCGTGGCGGGAGATGAGCCGTGGGAAATGGCGATCTTCAACCTCTACAACCGCATTCTGGAGTCGGGCAAAACCCGGCTGCTGATCACCGGCGATCGTCCGCCGCGCCAGCTTAATCTTGGCCTGCCGGACCTGGCCTCTCGCCTGGACTGGGGGCAAATCTACAAGCTACAGCCGCTCTCCGACGAAGATAAGCTTCAGGCGCTGCAGCTGCGCGCAAAGCAGCGCGGGTTTGAGCTTCCCGAGGACGTGGGGCGCTTCCTGCTGAAGCGCCTGGACAGGGAAATGCGCACGCTGTTTGATACGCTCGATCAACTCGATCGCGCCTCAATAACCGCCCAGCGCAAGCTGACCATTCCGTTTGTGAAAGATATCCTTAAACTTTGATTTTTTTGCCCGGTGGCGCTGCGCTTACCGGGCCTACGAAAACCCGTCATACCTTGTAGGCCGGGTAAGGCGCAGCCGCCACCCGGCTAAAGATCCCCCAGCAAGTGCTCAACCAGCAGCGGAATCGGCCGTCCCGACGCCACGCTTCTGCCGCCTTCTCGCCACAGCGCCGTGCCGCTGATGTCCAGATGCGCCCACGGGATCGTCGGCGGGCAGAAATGGTGCAGCAGCCAGGCCGCCGAGGCGCTGATCGCCGCGTTATTGGTCGGCGTATTGCACAGATCGGCAATCACGCTCTCGGTCTGCTTTTTCAGCCTCGCATCCAGCGGCAGGGACCACACCTCGTCTCCGCTCCGTTTTCCCGCAAGCGTTAGCGCCTGACGCAGCGGCTCGTCCTGGGTCATCAGGCCGCTCAGCTCATACCCCAGGGCTTTCACCACCGCACCCGTTAGGGTCGCCAAATCAATAATATAGCGCGTCTGCGGATGGCGCTGGCTGGCCCAGGCGATGGCGTCGGCCAGCACCAGCCGCCCTTCGGCATCGGTATTATTGATTTCAACGGTCAGGCCGTTGCAGGCGCGCGCCACCGTGCCCGGCTGCATGGCGTCCGGCCCGATGGCGTTTTCCGCCAGCGCCAGCACGCCCATCATGCGCACCGGCAGGCCGAGCGAGGCGACGGTGAGCATCAATCCCAGCACGTTGGCCGCACCGCACATGTCGTACTTCATGGTGTACATGCCCGCGCCTTCTTTCAGCCACAGGCCGCCGGTATCGAAGGTGATGCCTTTGCCCACGTAGCAGCGCACCGGACCGTTGGCCGCGCCTTCGTAATGTATTGCCAGCAGGCGCGGCGGGCAGGTCGCGCCTTTTCCCACGGCGTGCAGCAGCCCAAGACCGTCATCAACGATCTGCTTTTCATCCAGCACCTCGCAGCGCAGGGCGGGGAACGCCGCGCACAGCCGCTGCGCTTCTTCGACCACACGCTGCGGCGTGCAGATATCGGACGGCAGATCCGCCAGCCGCCTGGCGGCAATCATGCCTTCGGCGATGGCGTGCTGCTGGCGGAAAACCTCCGTCAGCCTTTCCCGCTGCTCGGGCAGGCACAGCGCCGAGATATGGCGCAGGCGCACGGCGGACGAGTCTGCTTTTTCAGCTGCAGGTCCGTCAGGCGATGCGCCTGGTTAAAGAGAAAGCGCAGCAGCTGGGCCAGCACGGTGTCGTCGACGTTGGTCACGTCAATCACGACGCGCTCGCTGACGGGGGAGGCCAGCAGCGGGCGCAGCGCGGCGAGCAGTCCTTCGGTCAGGCTATCGCGCCAGAGCGCCTCCGGCAGCAGCGTGATGCGGGCAAAAGGCGCGCAGCCAAACCGCGTATCCGCGACGGCGGTCTGCTGGCGCATTTCGGCAATGAGCGCGGTCTCCGGCAGCAGCGCAGAGTCCGTTCGGGCAATCAGATGGCTGTGCGCTTCGGCGTCTGAAAGCTCGGTAATAAGTTGCCAGGTCATCATTTCTCCTCCTCGATCGGGGCGCGAATGCGCTCGGCGTAGGCCTGCATCCACTCATCATCCACGGGCTGATAGTGCGTTTTCTCGCGCTGGCGTTCGGCGCGAAACACGGTCAGCGGCTGGCGCGCGGTGGCGACCACGAACGAGAAGGTTTTAATATTGGTCGCCGCGCCGAACTCGCCCTGCCTGTTCATGCAGACGACGGAGAGATCCCCCGCGCGCCCGAAGCGCGACATCAGCCTGTCCTCAAGCTCGAACACCACCGAATCGGCCGCCTGCTGCGGGGACATGCCTCCCGCCATGCGGCGGACGATCTCATAGCTGGTGCAGCCTTTCATCAGGTCTTCGCCGACGCCCGTGGCGGTGGCGGCACCGGTTTCGCTGTCGCAGTAAAAGCCCGAGCCGATAATCGGCGAATCGCCAATGCGGCCGCGCTTTTTCATAAACAGGCCGCTGGTGGAGGTGGCGACGCTCATCGCCCCCCGCTTATCGAGGCCGATAATCCCCACCGTGTCGTGTCCGTCGTACGGGCTTAGTCCCTTATCGAGCGTTTCCCGACACCGCTTGCGATAGTGCTGCATGGCGCGGTCGGTGAGCATGGTTTTATCGGCAAAGCCCTGGCTCAGGGCCCATTCGCGCGCGCCCTGGCCGACCAGCAGGCTGTTGTAGCGCTGGCGGCTCAGCGCGTGCGCCACGCGCACCGGATTGGCGATATCCACCAGATTCCCCACGGCGCCAAACGCCAGCGTATCGCCGTCCATGTAGGCCGCGTCCAGCTCCACCTCGCCGTTTTCGGTCGGCAGGCCGCCGTAGCCGACGGATTTATAAAACGGAAAGTCTTCTACCGCCGCGACGGCGTCAACCACCGCCTCGGCGACCGGCTTTCCTGCCGAAAGGGCTGACGCGGATTCCGTGACGCCTTCCAGCGCCATTCGCCAGGTGGCGATAATTCCCCACATGCTTTACTCCTGTTTTGCAAGGGTGGTATCGGGCTGCGTCACGGTGGCAATCTCCGCGGCGCGGTACTGTTTGTCCAGAATGCGCATGAAAGGCAGGTATAGCATCGCGCCAATCAGCAGGTTGATGAGCTGCATAACGCTGCCGCTCAGATGGCCGGTGACGATGAAGCCGCTGATGACGGGCGGCAGCGTCCACGGGATAAAGACCCCGGTGGTAACGGCGACCGCGCCAATTTTCATCGCGACGTACTGCACGGTGACCAGCACCAGCGGCACCAGGTTGAACGGGATGAGCATGATTGGGTTCATGATCACCGGCAGGCCGAAAAGAATTGGCTCGTTGATGTTAAACACCGACGCGCCCGCGCCGAGGCGCGCCACTTCGCGCATATTTTTGCTGCGGGCAAAAATCAGCATCGCAATCACCAGCGACAGCGTTGCGCCCGCGCCGCCCATCCAGATCATGTCAAAAAACTGCTCGGTAATGATGTGCGGCGGCGTCACGCCCGCCTGAATGGCGGCGATGTTGTCGGTCTGATTTTCCATCCACAGCGGACGGATAATGCCGTTGATCATCGACCCGGAGTTAATGCCCACTGACCACAGGATCGTGATGCTGAACACCGTCATCAGCGCGCCGAAATACGAGGTGCCGTAGTGGCGCACCGGCGTGGCGACCACCTCGTAAATGAACTGGTGAATGGTGTTGTAGTGGGTGTTTTCAAAGACGATGCGGATCATCAGCACCAGAATCATCACCAGCAGCGCCGGGATCAGCGCGGCGAAAGATTCCTGCACCGCAGGCGGTACGCCGTCCGGCATTTTGATCACCAGCTTTTTGCGCTTCAGCCAGCAGAACAGCTCCGTCCACAGCAGCGATCCGATCATTGCGACGAAAAGCCCTTTGCTGCCAATCCATTCAACCGGGATCACGGTGATGCCGCCGTTCTCCGCCACCTTAATGAACGGCGTCAGGATCAGGAAGGCGACCAGCGACAGAATGCCGCAGGAGATGCGGTCCTCGCCGTAGTGTTCCGCCAGGCGAAACGCCACCAGGAAGCTGATGAACAGCGACATGGTGGAGAACACCGCGTTGAACGGAATTTCGATGATGGCGCTCCAGCTCTCGCCGAAGGCCCGGGACATAAACTGCTGGTAGGCCTGGTTCGGAAACGAAGAGATCACCAGCAGAATGGAGCCGACGATAATAAACGGCATGAATGAAACGTAGGCGCCGCGAATGGCCCCCAGATGACGCTGCTGGGCCGTTTTGGCCGCCAGAGGCATCAGTTTTGCTTCAAGAAATCCCAGAACATTGTTCATTGTGAACTCCGTACAAGATTGAGTGGCGTTGTTTGTGTTATGTCTGTGGATTATCAGTGAAGCGCGGCGGGCGAAAGGTGAAATCGGTCACAAAGCATTCGCCGCAGCAATATAAATCTCACAAGATTGGTTAACGGACTTTTGCGATGGAAATTAAACTGCACGCCAATGCCACCACCACGCCGCGGGTCCGGCGCTATCTCCAGCAGTCGGATAAAAGCGACAGAGAGCTTGCCGCCGAGCTGGGGATCTCCGTGACCACGGTCCGGCGCTGGCGTAACCGCAGGCAGGTTTCTGATAATCTGACCACGCCAAAAGTGATACACAAAGCGCTGAGACAGGAGCAGGTGGCGCTGATCAATGCCCTGCGCGATGCGACCGGCGCGCCGCTGGATGAGCTGCTGCATCTGGTCAACGACGGGCTGGGGATCGCCGTTTCCCGGGCAACGCTCAACCGCTACCTGAAGCCCGTCGCGGTGAAGCAGAAGGGCGCGATGCCGCAGGGCGTCAAGGCGCTAAGGGCGGGCGCTATGCCGCACCGGCTGGTGCTGCACCACGTGCCGCTGTCGCTGCATATGGATGACGGCGGCGAGCAGCATCTGCTGTGGGCGCGCGAGCCGATCAGCGGCTGGTGCTATGCCCGCCTGTATGCGGGCGTATCGCAGCCGCTGCTGGCTAGCTGGACGACGGCGCTGCTGGAGGCCTGTCCGGCTGATATACAATCCCTTGAGACTTTCGGTTTCGAAATTGCTTTGGCCGGGCGAAACATCGCCGTTAATGCGCATCTGGAAAAACAGAATACCGTGCAGGTGACGCTGCCGTTAGTCGACATCATTCCGCGCGTGAATGTGGAGGAGGCCGGATCGCTGCTGATCGCCCTGTGCGAGTGCTACAACCGGGGAAAAGCGCAGAAAAAGCTGGGAGAGAAGACGCCGCAGGCCTTTCTGGAAGCGCTGCGGCGTGAAGATTAGAGGATGTCGAGCACGCTTTCCGGCGGGCGACCGATGCGCGCCTGGCCGTTTGCCACCACGATGGGGCGCTCGATCAGCTTTGGATTGTCCACCATCGCCTGAACCAGCTGCGCTTCGGTGAGGTGCGCATCGCCCAGGTTCAGCGCCTTGTACAGATCCTCTTTCTGGCGCATCAGCTCGCGCGCGCTGCCCATGCCCAGCATGTCCAGGAGCTGCTGAATCGTCTGCGCGTCCGGCGGCGTCTCAAGGTACAGCACCACCTCAGGATCAACGCCGTTAGACTTCAGCAGGCTGAGCGTGTCGCGGCTCTTTGAGCAGCGTGGGTTATGGTAGATTTTTACCGCGTCTGTCATGACTAAACGTCTCCTTTATTACATCTTTTCGTACGGCTTGAAGCGCTGCTGCAAGCCGCGCAGCTGATCGATTCGCGCGTCGTAGCGCGCCTGCTGCAGGCTCCCGAGCTTGACCTGCGAGCTGGCGCTGCTCAGCAGGGAAATAGCCTGATCCAGACGTCCGGCAAGGGCCAGCCCTTCGGCGCGCGCGGCCAGCTCCTGATCGCGATTGCCCAGCTGCCCTTCGGCCTGCGCCAGCAGGTCCCAGCCGTTTTGGTCGTCTTTATTGTTAAAGGTGTAGCGGTTGAGGATCGTCGCCGCCTCTTTGGCCTGCCCGCCCTGTAAGTAAGCATTCGCCAGGTTAAGCTGCAGCACCGGGTTCGTGCGGATATCTTTCGCCCCTTTCAGACGATTAATCGCCTCGGTGGCCTTTTTCTGCCCCAGGTCGATATCGGTGGACAGATCGAGATACCACGGATTGTTCGGCTCGGCGGAGAGTAGCGGCTGGAGCGCTTTGCGCGCCTCGTCGTACCGGCTGGCCTCCATAGCCTGAAGCGCCTGACCGTACTGCGCGGCGTTCTTCTCGCGCACGTTGCCTTTTGCCAGCGCGTCCAGCAGGTCGCTGGTGAGCTGGTTACGCCCGGAGTTGTACATGCCGAGGGTGCGCACCTTCGCCAGGAAGAAATCCTGCGAGGATTGCACCACCACCGGACGCATCTGGTTGGCGCGGTTTCGCGCGTCCGACAGGCGGCTTTCCGGCAGCGGGTGCGTCAGCAAAATCTCCGGGGGACGCGTGGAGTACCGCGCCTGATCGAGCAGCTTTTCAAGGAAGCTCGGCATCGCCTGCGGGTCAAAGCCCGAGCGCTGTAATACCTGAATGCCGATGCGGTCCGCTTCCTGTTCGTTTTGCTGGGTAAAGCTGATCATGCCCTGGCGCGTTCCCGCCAGGGTGCCGGTCAGGGCCGCCATTCCCGCCTGCGGGCTGGCCATCGCCAGCAAAATCGAACCCAGCGCGCCGACCCACGTCAGCGGAGCGTTGCGCTTCTGGTCTTCCATGGCGCGCGCCAGGTGGCGCTGCGTGACGTGCGAAATTTCGTGCGCCATTACCGACGCCAGCTGGCTTTCGTTATCGGAATAGCGGAATAACGCCGAGTGCAGCACCACGTTGCCGCCGAAGAAGGCGAAGGCGTTGATTTCGTCGTTATTGATTAAGTAGAAGTGGAAGGGGGTTTTCACCGAGTCGGCGTGGGCGACAAGGCGCATGCCGAGGCCATTGATGTACTGCACCAGCAGCGGATCGTTGATCAGCGGCGCGCTGCCGCGAAGCTGGCGAACGTAGTAATCACCCATCTGCATCTCCTGGCCAATGGAGAGCGTGCTTCCTGCCGTGGTGCCCATATCCGGCAATGAATCGGCCGAGTCGGCGAATGCGGGCATAACCTGGCCAACCGTCAGTGCGGCGATAAGTGTTGCAACCAGCGTTTTTTTCAACTGCCTGAACATAACCACTGTCCTGTATTTTGGATGTGCTAATTTGACCGACGATCCCGTCGAACGTTCATCTCCACTGCTCTGCGAGTGTAGCCGTGTTGGCGCGTGAAGAAAATCCCATTGATCAGGGTTTTGCATTTCGTGACGAAGCGTCAAAAAGGAAAGGCTTTTCTGTGACAGTTAGATACAATTCCTCCTTTCCATTCCGCCGTCCGTTGCAGGGAAGGGTTGCATGCTCGAAATGTTAATGCAGTGGTACCGCCGCCGGTTTAGCGATCCGGAAGCCATTGCTCTGCTGGTTATTCTGGTTGCCGGGTTCGGCATTCTCTTCTTCTTTAGCGGCCTGCTGGCTCCGCTGCTGGTGGCGATTGTGCTGGCATATCTGCTGGAGTGGCCAACGGCGAGGCTTGAGCGCATCGGCTGCTCCCGCCGCTGGGCGACCAGCATCGTGCTGGTGCTGTTCGTCGGCATTTTGCTGCTGATGTCGTTCGTCGTAATGCCCGTCGCCTGGCAGCAGGGGATTTACCTTATCCGCGACATGCCCGGCATGCTGAACAAACTCTCTGACTTTGCCGCCACGCTGCCGCGCCGCTATCCCGCGCTGATGGACGCCGGGATTATAGACGCGATGGCGGAAAACATGCGCGCCCGCATCATGACCATGGGCGACTCGGTGGTGAAATACTCTCTGGCCTCGCTGGTGGGCCTGCTGACGCTGGCGGTGTACCTGGTGCTGGTGCCGCTGATGGTCTTCTTCCTCGTCAAGGATAAAGAGCAGATGCTTAACGCCGTGCGCCGCATTTTACCGCGCAACCGCGGCCTGGCGGGGCAGGTGTGGGAGGAGATGAACCAGCAGATCACCAACTACATTCGCGGCAAGGTGCTGGAGATGATCGTCGTGGGCGTGGCGACGTGGATCGGCTTCCTGATTTTCGGGCTCAACTACTCGCTGCTGCTGGCGGTGCTGGTGGGGCTTTCGGTGCTGATTCCGTACATCGGCGCCTTTGTGGTGACCATTCCGGTGGTGGGCGTCGCGCTGTTCCAGTTCGGCCTTGGCACCGAGTTCTGGAGCTGCTTCGCGGTGTACCTGATCATTCAGGGGCTGGACGGCAACCTGCTGGTGCCGGTGCTGTTCTCCGAGGCGGTAAACCTGCATCCGCTGGTGATTATTTTATCGGTGGTGATTTTCGGCGGGCTGTGGGGATTCTGGGGCGTGTTCTTTGCGATTCCGCTGGCGACGCTGATCAAAGCCGTGGTTCACGCGTGGCCGGACGTGCCGGCGGTGGAAGAGAAGTAGATTTTGTCGGGTGGCGGCTTCGCCTTACCCGACCTGCACACGGAATGTAGGCCGGGTAAGCGCAGCGCCACCCGGCACAAAAGTATCACGCGCTCTCTTTCAGCCACTTCAACACCACGTCGTGGTGATTGCTGGTTTTGAAGTCGTCAAACACGTGTTCAACTTTGCCGTTAGCGTCAATCAGGAAGCTGATGCGGTGAATGCCGTCATAGGTTTTGCCCATGAAGGACTTCTCGCCCCAGACGCCAAACTGCTCGCAAACCTGGTGGTCTTCGTCAGACAGCAGAGTGAAGTTCAGGACCTCTTTTTCCGCAAAACGAGACAGCTTTTCGGGTTTGTCGGTGCTGATACCCAGCACTTCTACGCCGACTTTCTTCAACTCATCCATGTTGTCGCGTAAGCCACAGGCCTGCACGGTACAGCCTGGGGTCATGGCTTTCGGGTAGAAATAGACCAGAACACGCTGTCCCTGGAAGTCGGTCAAATTTACTTGCTCGCCGTCTTGATCCGGCAAGCTAAATTTCGGTGCGATGTCACCGGCTTTCAGTGGGTTCATTACTCAACTCCATCCTGTTCATGCTGCGAATAATTTACGACGTTTATACTGCCCTGCGCGTTTAATTCTGTACAGAGGGCTTTGAACGCTTGCTCGATATTTGATGCATCCTGTGAGGCAGGACTGTGAGCGGTAATTTGAATAAACAGCGTGGGAATCGCGTTTTCATCGCCCGGCTGGGTGCGGGAAACCAGCTCGGCAATGTTCATCTCGTGGCCGTCAAACAGCGCGGTAAAGCGCTCGATAAGATGCGGGGAATCAGGCACTTCAACCTGCACCCACACGGTAGAAGGCATCGCCGGACGTGGCCGCGCGGTTGTGCGCTTCATCACAATCAGCAAATCCAGCTCTGCGCCCTTCAGCGGCAGGGTCGATTCGATCAGCGTGATGGCGTTCCACGTGCCGGAAAGCAGCATGATAAACGTGAACTCTTCGCCAAGCATAGCCAGACGGCTGTCTTCAATGTTGCAGCCGCAGCTGCTTACGTGGCGGGTAATGGTATTCACGATACCCGGCCTGTCGGAACCCAGCGCGGTGATAACCAGGTAATGTTGTGATGAGGTTGTCAAACCCGTTCTTCCTTTGCTTGGTTAAGTCTTCCTAAGGAAAGCATAAAAAAAACATGCATACAACCGCCTGAGGGCCTCAGGTCGCTTGCTTTTATTACAGTTCCAAACGTAACATTGAGGCTCTTGTTCGCACAGAGGATGGCCCATGTTCACGGGAAGTATTGTCGCGCTTGTTACACCGATGGATGAAAAAGGTAATGTCTGCCGGTCAAGCATGAAGAAGCTCATTGATTATCATGTCGCCAATGGAACCTCGGCGATCGTTTCGGTAGGGACTACCGGTGAATCTGCAACGCTGAGCCATGAAGAGCACGGCGACGTCGTGATGCTGACCCTCGAACTGGCTGACGGACGTATTCCTGTCATTGCAGGAACCGGCGCTAACGCCACCGCAGAAGCTATCAGCCTGACCCAACGTTTCAACGACAGCGGCATTGTTGGCTGCCTGACGGTCACGCCATATTACAACCGTCCTACTCAGGAAGGTCTGTTCCAGCACTTCAAAGCCATCGCTGAACATACTGACTTGCCGCAAATTCTGTATAATGTGCCGTCCCGCACCGGCTGCGATATGCTGCCGGAAACCGTTGGCCGTCTCTCGAAAGTCAAAAATATTATCGGGATTAAAGAGGCGACAGGGAACTTAAGTCGCGTTCACCAGATCAAAGAGCTGGTTTCAGACGACTTTATCCTGCTGAGCGGCGATGATGCGACGGCGCTGGACTTTATGCAGTTGGGCGGTCACGGCGTAATCTCCGTCACTGCCAACATTGCAGCGCGTGATATGGCTGAAATGTGCAAGCTCGCGGCGGCCGGTCACTTTGATGACGCTCGCGTGATTAATCAGCGTCTGATGCCGCTGCACAATAAATTATTTGTCGAACCCAATCCGATCCCAGTGAAATGGGCATGTAAGGAGTTGGGACTTGTAGCAACCGATACGCTGCGCCTGCCAATGACGCCGATTACCGACCACGGTCGCGATATCGTCACTGGCGCGCTGAAACATGCCGGTTTGCTGTAAAGTTTAGGGAGATTTGATGGCTTATTCAGTACAGAAGTCGCGCCTGGCGAAGGTTGCGGGTGTTTCGCTTATTATGCTGCTCGCTGCCTGTAGTTCAGACTCGCGCTACAAGCGCCAGGTGAGCGGTGACGAATCCTATCTGGATGCGACGCCGCTTGCTGAACTTCACGCCCCTGCTGGCATGATCCTGCCGATCCAGAACGGTGATTACAACATCCCCGTGACCAACGGCAGCGGTCTGGTCGGTAAAGCGCTCGATATTCGCCCACCGGCACAGCCTCTGGCGCTGGTGAGCGGCGCGCGTACCCAGTTCACCGGTGACACGGCCTCTCTGATGGTGGAAAGCGCGCGCGGCACCTCGCTGTGGCCGCAGGTTGTCAGCGTGATTCAGTCGAAAAACTACACGATTGATAAGCGCGACGACGCCAGCCAGACGTTAACCACGGACTGGATCGAGTGGAACCGTCTGGATGAGGACCAGCAGTACCGCGGTCGCTATCAGGTCTCCGTTAAGCCACAGGGCTATCAGCAGGCGGTGTCCGTCAAGCTGTTGAACCTGGAGCAGGCGGGTAAACCGGTTGCCGACGCGTCCTCTCTGCAGCGTTACAGCACTGAAATGCTGAACGTCATTGCGGCCGGTCTCGATAAGAACGCAACCGACGCCGCGAACGCCGCCCAGAACCGCAGCGGGACGACGTTTGATGTCCAGAGCGCGGCCGACGATACCGGCCTGCCAATGCTGGTGGTACGTGCACCGTTTAACCAGACCTGGCAGAAGCTGCCAGCGACGCTGGAAAAAGTGGGCATGAAGGTGTCCGATACCACGCGTTCTACGGGTAGCATCACGGCCACCTACAAGCCGCTGTCCGACAGCGCGTGGCAGGAGCTGGGTGCAAGCGATCCGAAACTGGCCTCCGGCGACTACAAAATTCAGGTCGGCGACCTCGATAACCGCAGTAGCCTGCAGTTCATCGATCCAAAAGGTCACACGTTGACCCAGTCGCAGAACGATGCGCTGGTGGCGGTCTTCCAGGCTGCGTTCAACAAATAAATGTGAGGGCTGGTTAATCCAGCCCTTTTTATTTCGTGCTACGCAAACGTGTGCGTGGCATAATATTCCCCGTTTTGAACACCCATTTCACACCAGGAGTAATGAAGATGCAGAAGCAAGCTGAGTTGTATCGTGGCAAAGCGAAAACCGTGTACAGCACGGAGAACCCGGATCTGTTGGTGCTCGAGTTCCGCAATGATACGTCAGCAGGGGATGGCGCGCGCATTGAGCAGTTCGATCGTAAAGGCATGGTGAACAACAAGTTCAACCACTTCATTATGACGAAGCTGGCCGAAGCGGGTATCCCAACCCAGATGGAAGCATTGCTGTCCGATACGGAATGTCTGGTGAAAAAGCTGGATATGGTGCCGGTTGAATGCGTCATTCGTAACCGCGCCGCTGGCTCTCTGGTGAAGCGTCTGGGTATCGAAGAAGGGATTGAGCTCAACCCGCCGCTGTTCGATCTGTTCCTGAAAAACGACGCCATGCACGACCCGATGGTCAACGAATCCTACTGCGAAACCTTCGGCTGGGTGAGCAAAGAGAACCTGGCGCGCATGCAGGAGCTGACCTATAAAGCGAACGACGTGCTGAAAAAGCTGTTTGATGATGCGGGCCTGATCCTGGTGGACTTCAAGCTGGAGTTCGGCCTGTACAAAGGCGAAGTGGTGCTGGGCGACGAGTTCTCCCCGGACGGCAGCCGCCTGTGGGATAAAGAAACGCTGGATAAAATGGACAAAGACCGTTTCCGCCAGAGCCTGGGCGGGCTGATCGAAGCCTATGAAGCCGTTGCGCACCGTTTAGGCGTTAAGCTCGACTAATCTCCCCCCTTGCCGGAGGCGGTTCATCTCCTCCGGCGTTTTACCGTTGTTTACTATGGTAATCTTGTCGTTAACCGCCTACGATCATAGCTATTAATAATGAAATCGTTTCGAGGTGGTTATGCGCTGGCAAGGGCGTCGTGAAAGTGACAATGTAGAAGACAGACGCAGCAGTAGCGGCGGCGGCCCGTCAATGGGCGGCCCGGGCTTTCGCTTACCGAGCGGAAAGGGCGGTATTATTCTGCTTATCGTAGTGCTGGTGGCGGGCTACTACGGCGTCGATTTAACCGGCCTGATGACCGGTGAACCTCTGCAACAGCAGCAGCAATCCTCGCGCTCCATTAGCCCGAATGAAGACGAAGCGGCTAAATTCACCTCCGTGATCCTCGCGACCACGGAAGATACCTGGGGCCAGCAGTTCGAGAAGATGGGGCGCACCTATCAGCAGCCTAAGCTTGTGATGTATCGCGGCGCAACGCGCACGGGCTGCGGCACCGGCCAGTCGGTAATGGGGCCGTTCTACTGCCCGGCCGACGGCACCGTCTATATCGATCTCTCTTTCTATGATGACATGAAGCGCAAGCTGGGCGCCGACGGCGATTTTGCCCAGGGCTACGTGATCGCGCACGAAGTGGGCCACCACGTGCAAAAGCTGCTGGGCATCGAGCCTAAGGTGCGCCAGATGCAGCAGAACGCCTCTCAGGCGGAGGTCAACCGTCTCTCGGTGCGCATGGAGCTCCAGGCGGACTGCTTCGCAGGCGTCTGGGGCAACAGCATGCAGAAGCAGGGCGTGCTTGAAGCCGGCGATCTGGAAGAGGCGCTGAACGCGGCGCAGGCCATCGGCGACGATCGGCTTCAGCAGCAAAGCCAGGGGCGCGTGGTGCCGGACAGCTTCACGCACGGGACGTCCGAACAGCGCTACACGTGGTTCAAGCGCGGCTTCGACAGCGGCGACCCGGCGCAGTGTAATACCTTCGGCAAAGCCATGTGATGGCGTCGTTTGAACGCCTGGTAAATCACCTGCAGCACACCGGTCATCGTCGGCTGATTGTTCTCAGCGGCGATGGCGCGTGGGGGGACTCACGCGCGCAGGCGCTGCGCGATAGTCTGACGGGCGACTGGCTCTGGCAGGATGGCAACGCCTCAAAAACGGTTAGCGGGCTGCTGGGGCGGGAGTTTACCCACGCCGTCTTCGACGCGCGCGTCGGGTTTGACGTCGCCGCCTTCGCCGCGCTGAGCGGCACGCTGCGCGCCGGAAGCCTGCTGGTACTGCTGGTCCCACCGCTTGATGAATGGGCGCAGCGCCCGGACGCGGACTCCGTGCGCTGGAGCGACAGCGCTGAGCCGATCGCCACCCCCCGTTTTGTTCACCACTTTTGTCGGACGATCGCCGCCGATCCGGATGCGATCGTGTGGCAACAGCACCAGGCTCAACCTCTTCTTTCCCTCTCTGACGCGCCAGCCTGGCATCCGGCAACCGGTGAGCCGCAGCGCGAGCAGGCCGCCATTCTGGATGCGCTGCTGGACATGCCGCCCGGCGTTGCCGCCGTGACGGCGCCGCGCGGGCGCGGAAAATCGGCGCTTGCCGGTATGCTGCTGAACCGCATGCGGCGCAGCGCTATCGTCACCGGTCCGGCAAAGGGGGCGACGGACGTGATTGCCCATTTTGCCGGTGAGAAATACCGCTTTGTGGCCCCGGATGCGCTGCTGGCTTCTTCGCAGACAGCCGACTGGCTGATTGTCGATGAAGCGGCGGCAATCCCCGGTCCGCTGCTTGAGCAGCTTGTGCGGCGTTTTCCGCGCGTGCTGCTCACCACGACCGTGCAGGGCTATGAAGGCACGGGCAGGGGATTCCTGCTGAAGTTTTGCGCCTGCTTCGAGGGCATGCGGCGCTATACATTGTCCGCGCCCGTGCGCTGGGCGGCGGGCTGTCCGCTTGAGCGGGTGGTGGACGACGCGTTGCTCTTTGACGATACGCTGATTGACCACCGGCCTGAAGGCGAGGTGCAGTTCACCGCGCTCGAGCAGCAGGCGTGGGAAAGCGACCCCGCGCGCATCGCCAGCGTGTATGAACTGCTGTGCGCGGCACATTACCGCACGTCGCCGCTGGATTTACGCCGGATGATGGACGCGCCGGGCCAGCACTTTTCCATCGCGCAGGCGCGGACGTCGCCTGCGGGCGCGCTGTGGCTGGTAGAGGAGGGGGGCCTGAGCGCAGATCTCAGCCGCGCGGTGTGGGCCGGTTTTCGGCGCCCTCGCGGGAACCTGGTGGCGCAGTCTCTGGCGGCGCACGGCGGATCGCCCCTTGCGGCGACGCTTCGGGGGCGCAGGGTGACGCGCATCGCCGTGCATCCCCACCGCCAGCGGGAGGGGATCGGGCAGGCGCTGATACGCAGCGCCCGCGGCCAGGACTATCTTTCGGTCAGCTTCGGCTATACCGACGCGCTGTGGCATTTCTGGCAGCGGTGCGGCTTTACGATGGTGCGCATGGGCAGCCACCGCGAGGCCAGCAGCGGCTGCTTTACGGCGATGGCGCTGCTGCCGCTCAGCGAAGCGGGCCACGCGCTGTGCGAGCAGGAGCACCGCCGCCTGTGCCGCGACGCGCGCGTGCTTTCGGCGTGGAACGACGAAAAGATCCCCGTCGACGACGCCTGGGAAGCTACCCTTAATGATGATGACTGGCTGGAGCTTGCCGGGTTCGCCTGCGCGCACCGGCCGTTTTCGACGTCCGTTGCGGCGCTAACGCGCCTGCTGCTTGCGGTTAGCCTGCCGCTTCCCGCCCTGCGCGGGAAAACCGAAGCGCGAATGGATGATGCCCGCCTTTGTGGGGAATTGGCGCTTTCGGGGCGAAAGGCCCTGCTTGCCGCGCTTCGCCGGGAGGCTGGTGAAGCGCTGGAAACGCTGGACGCGAAGCGCAGCCGTCGGCTCAGCGCCGACATTTTGCAATGGCAATTTTTTCAATGACTTCTTCAGTAAAGTGGCATGGTCATTACCCCCGAGAGGCGTAAAATCCAGGTCATCAATTAAGGAGACCGCCATGAAACACGACCATTTTGTTGTTCAAAGCCCCGACAAACCGGCAAAACAGCTGCTGCTTCTGTTTCATGGCGTTGGCGATAATGCCGTGAACATGGGGCAGATTGGCAGCTGGTTTGCGCCCATCTTTCCGGACGCGCTGATCGTCAGCATCGGTGGCGTAGAGCCTTGCGGCCCAAACGGGCGTCAGTGGTTCTCCGTGCAGGGCGTGACGGAAGAGACCCGCCAGGCGCGCATCGATGCCGTTATGCCCGCGTTTATCGACACGGTTCGCTACTGGCAAAAGCAGAGCGGCGTAGGCGCTGACGCTACCGCGCTGATCGGGTTTTCGCAGGGATCAATCATGTCTCTGGAGAGCGTAAAAGCGCAGCCAGGGCTGGCCTCCCGCGTGATTGCCTTTAACGGCCGCTTTGGGACGCTACCGACAAGCGCCACCACTCGGACCACGATCCACCTGATTCACGGCGGTGAGGATCGGGTGATTGAGCTGTCGCATGCGGTTGCCGCGCAGGAAGCCCTGATACGCGCTGGCGGAGACGTGACGCTGGATATTGTTGACGATCTCGGCCACGCGATTGACGACCGCAGCATGCAGTTCGCGCTCGACCATCTGCGCTACACCGTGCCGAAGCATTACTTCGACGAAGCGCTCAGCGGCGGCAAGCCGAATGATGATGATATCGTTGAGTTTATGTGAGTGAAAAGGCGAGTGGTAAGGCCTTACGACCGCACCAGACAGTTCCCTCTCCCCTATGGGGAGAGGGTTAGGGTGAGGGGGGAGGGAAATTACTTCTTCTGGTCCTTGTTTGGCCAGTCGTCGTCATCGTCCCACTTGTCGTTGAAGTCACGGTGCGGAGGCAGATCCGGCTTGTTGGCGAGAAACTTTTTGTGGTCAACGCGCTTAAGATCTTTAATCACGTTAAGCAGCACGCCTACCAGAAATACCAACACCAGAATCCACCAGTATTTTGTCAGCCAATCCATTCGCTTTTCCTCTTAAGCAGCCGTCAGGCGACGAGCTGCTCCATTATACGTTGATACATGCGGGCCAGGAGTTGTAAATCCGCCGCGTTGACGCACTCATTGATTTTATGAATGGTGGCGTTTACCGGACCCAGTTCGACAACCTGTGCGCCCATGCGGGCGATAAAGCGCCCGTCGGAGGTGCCGCCGGTTGTCAGCAGCTGTGGCTTAATTTCATTATAGTGCGCGATAGCGTTCACCACCGCATCCACCAGCTTTCCGCGCTGCGTCAGGAACGGCTGGCCGGAAAGCCACCAGTCCACGGTGTAGCGCAGCTGGTATTTTTCCAGCAGCGCAACGACGCGCGCTTTGATCGTTTCGTCGGTCAGCTCGGTGCTGAAGCGGAAGTTGAACTGAACGAACAAATCGCCTGGGATCACGTTGTTGCTGCCGGTACCGGCCTTCACGTTGGCAATCTGCATGCTGGTCGGCGGGAAGTATTCATTGCCTTTATCCCACTCGATGCCCACCAGCTCGTTGAGCATCGGCGCCGCGCGGTGAACCGGGTTATCCGCCAGATGAGGATAAGCAACGTGCCCCTGCACGCCGTGAACGGTCAGGTTGCAGGTCAGCGAGCCGCGACGGCCGTTTTTCACCACGTCACCCACCACTTCGGTGCTGGACGGCTCGCCCACCAGGCAGTAGTCCAGGCGCTCGTTGCGCGCCATCAGGGCTTCCACGACCTTCACCGTGCCGTTGTGCGCGCTGGCCTCTTCATCGGAGGTGATCAGGAACGCGAGGCGGTTTTTATGGTTGGGATGCTGGGCCACAAACCGCTCGGCCGCTACCACCATCGCCGCCAGCGAGCCTTTCATGTCGGCCGCGCCGCGGCCAAACAGCATGCCGTCGCGGATGGTGGGTTCGAACGGCGGGTTAATCCAGCGGTCCGCGTCGCCAGCCGGAACCACGTCGGTATGACCGGCAAACGCGAGCGTCTCACCCTGGCCGCGCCATGCCCAGAAGTTCTGCGTGTCGCCAAAATCCATATGCTCTACGGTAAAGCCGATGGCGCGCAGGCGATCAATCATGAGCGCCTGACAGCCCGCGTCGTCCGGGCTAAGGGAAGGGCGGCGAATAAGCTGCTGAGTCAGCTCAATGACCGGGCATGACATACACTACACCTCAACGAAATAGTCTGAATAAAGGGTTTCACTGAAACCCAGCAGCATAGGACGCCCTGGCGCGCAGAGCAATGGGCGTTTGATGATTGCCGGCATTTCGAGCATGAGGTTTGCCGCGCTGTCCGCATTATTGATGCTGGCGCGCAGGAACTCATCCAGCTTGCGCCAGGTGGTGCCGCGGGTGTTCAGCAGCGCTTCCCAGCCCAGCTCGCCGATGGCGTTATGCAGAAATTCTGCATCCAGGCCGTCGGCGCGATAATCATGAAAACGATACTCAACGTTGTGGGCTTCAAGCCAGCGGCGGGCTTTTTTGATGGTGTCGCAATTTTTAATGCCGTACATCACAACCATGATGAATCCTTTTGTTCCTGTGAGGCCTGAATGTTCAATAATTTCGAGGATATATCCTTAAGTGAAATATAACACATCCGGCTTTTCGCTTAATTTATTCTGGACATTAATTCAGCATACATATGTACGCCGAATAAGCTCTCACTATTTAAGCATAGATGTCCAAAATGTTTAAATGGCATGTAAGTGGGTGTGAAAATAATGTCTCACTGACCCGCATGGGTATTTCAAATTATTGCTATGCGTCACATAAAATTTAAAGCGTTACGCGCATATTTAGCCCATCAACAGCGTGGGAGGCGTGAAGAATCGCAGCAATTGGTCAAATTGTCTTCACAATGATGATGGGGTTTTGTAGAATGCGCATAATAATAAGAGAGGCTGTTATGATTGAACGTGAACTGGGGAACTGGAAAGATTTTATCGAAGACATGCTTCGTAAATGACATTCAGCAGGAAATGCAGAAGCACTTAAATAAGTAAAATAACCATAGTGTGAAACAATCACACAGTAAAAAGGCGGCTACGAAGGCCGCCTTTTTTTATTTCACGCCGTTATTCGGGCTTTGGCTTCAGCGGGAAGCGGCGGCGTACCAGCACGAAGAACAGCGGCACGAAATAGATGGCCAGCACCGTTGCCGAGATCATCCCTCCCATTACGCCCGTCCCGACGGCATGCTGGCTGCTGGAGCCCGCGCCGGTGCTGGTCGCCATCGGCAGCACGCCGAAGACAAACGCCAGCGAGGTCATCAGAATCGGACGCAGGCGCTGGCGGCAGGCGTGCAGGGTGGCGGCCATCAGGTCGTGTCCTTTGGCGTTCATCTCGTTGGCAAACTCGACGATCAAAATCGCGTTCTTCGCCGACAGGCCGATGACGGTAAGCAGCCCCACCTGGAAGTAAACGTCGTTTTCCAGGCCGCGCATCCAGGTGGCGAGCAGCGCCCCGATGACGCCAAGCGGCACCACCAGCATGACCGAGAACGGCACCGACCAGCTCTCATACAGCGCGGCCAGGCAGAGGAACACCACCAGCAGCGACAGCGCGTACAGCGCCGGAGCCTGTGCGCCGGAGAGCCGCTCCTGATAGGACATCGCCGTCCACTCCAGGCCGAACCCGGACGGCAGCTGCTGGACCAGCTTTTCCATAATGTCCATCGCCGTACCGGTACTCACACCGGGCGCGGCTTCACCCACGATCTCCAGCGCCGAGTAGCCGTTGTAGCGCTCCAGGCGCGGCGAGCCGGTTTCCCAGCGCGACGTGGCAAACGCGGAGAACGGCACCATGCTGCCCGCGCTGTTGCGCACGTACCAGCGGTTGATATCGTCCGGCAGCATGCGGTACTTCGCCGCGGACTGCACGTACACCTTCTTCACGCGCCCGCGATCCATAAAGTCATTCACGTAGCTTGAGCCCCAGGCCGTTTGCAGCGTGTCGTTGATGTCGTCGATGGAAACGCCCAGCGCCTGCGCTTTGCGCTGGTCGATATCCACCTGCAATTGCGGGCTATCGTCCAGGCCGTTGTGGCGCACGCGGGTAAGCTGCGGATCTTTTCCGGCGAGATCGAGCAGCTTATCGCGCGCGGCCATCAGCGCATCGTGCCCGGCTCCGGCGTGATCCTGCAGTTCCATGTCAAACCCGGCCGAGCTGCCCATGCCGCTGATCGCCGGGGGGCTGCTGGCGAAGACGCGCGCTTCTTTGATCTGGCTAAAAGCTTTGGTGGCGCGCTCGATGATGGCAAACGAGGAGCCCGTATCGGCGTTGCGCTGATCCCAGTCCTTCAGGCGCACGAACATGCGCGCCACGTTTTGGCCGTTGCCCCCGGGGCCGGAGCCGACGGTGGAGAACACGGAGACCACGTTATCCTTTTCCCGGGTGTGGAAGTAGTTTTCGACCTTCTGCACCACCTTCAGCGTCTGCTGCTGGGTTGAGCCGCTCGGCAGCTGCACGGAGGTGATGAACATGCCGCGGTCCTCCAGCGGCAGGAACGACGTGGGCAGGCGCAGGAACAGGAAGACCATGCCGCCCAGCAGCAGTACGTAGATCACCATCCAGCGCACGCTGCGGTGCAACACTCTGCCAACGCCCGCTTCGTAGCGCGCGGCGTTGCGGTTGAACATGCGGTTAAACCAGCCGAAGAACCCCTTCTGGCCGTGGTGCTCGCCCTTGTGCAGCGGTTTGAGAAGGGTTGTGCACAGGGCAGGGGTGAGGATCATCGCCACCAGCACCGAGAGCACCATCGCCGAGACGATGGTGATGGAGAACTGGCGGTAGATCGCGCCGGTGGTGCCGCCGAAGAACGCCATCGGGATAAACACCGCGGAGAGCACCATCGCAATGCCGACCAGCGCCCCCTGGATTTGCCCCATCGATTTTCGCGTCGCCTCGCGCGGCGAAAGCCCTTCCTCGCTCATGATGCGCTCGACGTTTTCCACCACCACGATGGCGTCATCCACCAGCAGGCCGATCGCCAGCACCATCGCGAACATGGTCAGGGTG
>AGFS01117555.1_pt1 | contig 21599 bp, 18 predicted proteins | sample 305828 | NCBI WGS metagenome assembly AGFS01 (sample SAMN02954281, study PRJNA62041) | ant fungus garden metagenome | biome: terrestrial; feature: Atta colombica fungus garden; material: fungus garden; isolation source: Atta colombica fungus garden top | host: Atta colombica | place: Panama: Gamboa...
TGACCTCGGCGCAGCACCCGGAGGATGGTCCCAATACGCAGTGACGCAAATTGGCGGAGCGGGGCGTATCATCGCATGCGATCTTCTACCAATGGATCCTATCGTTGGCGTTGACTTCCTTCAGGGCGATTTTCGTGATGAATTAGTGCTGAAAGCGTTACTCAATCGCGTGGGTGACAATAAAGTTCAGGTTGTCATGTCCGATATGGCGCCAAATATGTGCGGAACACCGGCGGTGGATATCCCCCGCGCCATGTATCTGGTGGAATTGGCGTTAGAAATGTGTCGAGATGTACTGGCGCCAGGTGGTAGTTTTGTAGTGAAGGTGTTCCAGGGCGAAGGTTTCGAGGAGTATCTAAAGGAAATTCGCTCCCTGTTTACGAAGGTCAAAGTTCGTAAGCCGGACTCTTCCCGGGCTCGTTCTCGTGAAGTGTATATTGTAGCGACCGGGCGTAAACCATAACCGGCAGATTTCAAACGAAAGCTTGAATGACACTGGATATAGCGTATCCTGACGCTGTTTTTAACACAGTTGTAATATGAGGTTAATCCCTTGAGTGACATGGCGAAAAACCTAATACTCTGGCTGGTCATTGCCGTCGTGCTGATGTCAGTATTCCAGAGCTTTGGGCCCAGCGAGTCGAATGGCCGCAAGGTGGATTATTCTACCTTCCTGCAAGAGGTCAATCAGGACCAGGTTCGCGAAGCACGTATCAACGGACGTGAGATTAACGTTACCAAGAAAGATAGTAACCGTTACACGACCTACATTCCGGTGAACGATCCTAAGCTGCTTGATAACCTGCTGACTAAAAACGTCAAAGTGGTCGGTGAGCCGCCAGAAGAACCAAGCCTGCTGGCTTCAATCTTCATTTCCTGGTTCCCGATGCTGCTGCTTATCGGCGTTTGGATCTTCTTTATGCGCCAGATGCAGGGCGGCGGTGGCAAAGGCGCCATGTCGTTCGGTAAGAGCAAGGCGCGCATGCTGACGGAAGACCAGATCAAAACCACCTTTGCTGACGTCGCAGGCTGTGACGAAGCGAAAGAAGAGGTTGCAGAACTGGTTGAATACCTGCGCGAGCCGAGCCGTTTCCAGAAGCTGGGCGGTAAGATTCCGAAAGGCGTGCTGATGGTAGGCCCTCCGGGTACCGGTAAAACCCTGTTGGCGAAAGCCATCGCGGGTGAAGCGAAGGTGCCGTTCTTTACTATTTCAGGTTCTGACTTCGTTGAAATGTTCGTGGGTGTCGGCGCATCTCGCGTGCGTGACATGTTCGAGCAGGCCAAAAAGGCAGCGCCGTGCATTATCTTCATCGATGAAATCGACGCCGTAGGCCGCCAGCGTGGCGCAGGCCTGGGCGGTGGTCACGATGAGCGTGAACAGACGCTGAACCAGATGCTGGTTGAGATGGATGGTTTCGAAGGTAACGAAGGTATTATCGTTATCGCCGCGACTAACCGTCCTGACGTGCTTGACCCTGCGCTGCTGCGTCCGGGCCGTTTCGACCGTCAGGTTGTGGTTGGTCTGCCGGATGTTCGCGGTCGTGAACAGATTCTGAAAGTCCATATGCGTCGCGTACCGCTGTCTCCAGACATCGATGCGGCAATCATTGCGCGCGGTACGCCGGGCTTCTCCGGTGCTGACCTGGCTAACCTGGTCAACGAAGCGGCGCTGTTTGCTGCTCGCGGCAACAAGCGCGTCGTGTCCATGGTCGAGTTCGAAAAAGCGAAAGACAAAATCATGATGGGTGCGGAACGTCGCTCCATGGTGATGACGGAAGCGCAGAAAGAGTCCACGGCTTACCACGAAGCGGGTCACGCGATTATTGGTCGCCTGGTACCGGAACACGATCCGGTGCATAAAGTGACGATTATTCCGCGCGGTCGCGCGCTGGGCGTAACGTTCTTCCTGCCGGAAGGTGATGCGATTAGCGCCAGCCGTCAGAAGCTGGAAAGCCAGATTTCAACCCTGTACGGCGGTCGTCTGGCCGAAGAGATTATCTACGGTGTGGAACATGTTTCAACCGGTGCGTCCAACGATATTAAAGTAGCGACAAACCTGGCTCGCAACATGGTGACCCAGTGGGGCTTCTCCGACAAACTCGGTCCGCTGCTGTATGCAGAGGAAGAGGGTGAGGTATTCCTGGGCCGCTCTGTGGCGAAAGCGAAGCACATGTCCGATGAGACTGCACGCATCATCGACCAGGAAGTGAAAGCGCTGATTGAACGTAACTACGCTCGCGCGCGTCAGATCCTGAACGACAACATGGACATTCTGCATTCCATGAAAGATGCGCTCATGAAGTATGAGACCATCGATGCTCCGCAGATTGACGACCTGATGGCCCGCCGCGAAGTGCGTCCGCCAGCAGGCTGGGAAGATCCAGGCGCTTCCAACAATTCTGACAACAATGGCACCCCGCGTGCACCGCGTCCGGTCGATGAACCGCGTACGCCAAACCCGGGTAACACCATGTCAGAACAGTTGGGCGACAAGTAAGCCACTGCTGTTGAAGCGTTTGTCTGTACCTCAAACCCTGGAGCTTGCTCCGGGGTTTTTCTTTTCTATAAAGCCTTACCATTACCAGGGATTTAGCAATGAAACTATTCGCCCAGGATTCGCATCTCGAACTCTCACATCCCCATGTGATGGGTATCCTGAACGTCACGCCAGACTCCTTTTCTGACGGCGGTGCGCACAACACGCTCATTGAGGCAGTTAAGCACGCTAATTTAATGATTAACGCGGGTGCCACCATTATTGATGTTGGTGGTGAATCAACGCGTCCTGGCGCGGCGGATGTTTCTGTGGAAGAGGAGCTGGCTCGCGTGGTACCGGTGGTGGAAGCTATCGCGCAGCGTTTTGAGGTGTGGATCTCTGTCGATACGTCCAAGCCTGAAGTGATTCGTGAAGTGGCGAGAGTGGGTGCTCACATTATCAATGACGTTCGCTCCCTAACCGAACCGGGCGCGCTCGAGGCGGCAGCGGAAGCCGGGCTGCCGGTGTGCCTGATGCACATGCAGGGGCAGCCGAAAACGATGCAGGAAGCGCCAAAGTACGTGGACGTCTACGACGACGTAAATCGCTTCTTTAGTGAGCATATCGCGCGCTGCGAGCGTGCAGGCATCGCAAAAGAGAAATTGCTGCTCGACCCGGGATTCGGTTTCGGTAAAAATCTGTCTCATAACTATGAGCTACTTGCACGCTTATCCGAGTTTCATCACTTCGGCCTGCCGCTATTGGTGGGAATGTCGAGAAAGTCGATGATTGGGCAGTTGCTGAACGTAGGGCCAGCCGAACGCCTGAGCGGGAGTCTGGCCTGTGCGGTGATTGCGGCAATGCAGGGTGCGCACATTATCCGTGTCCATGACGTCAAAGAAACAGTAGAAGCCATGCGCGTGGTGGAAGCCACGCTGGCAGCGAAGGAAAACAAACGCTATGAGTAATCGTAAATATTTTGGTACCGATGGTATCCGTGGGCGCGTAGGCGATGCTCCGATCACCCCTGATTTCGTTCTGAAGCTTGGCTGGGCGGCGGGCAAGGTGCTGGCACGTCACGGTTCGCGTAAGATTATCATTGGTAAAGACACCCGCATTTCGGGCTATATGCTCGAGTCCGCGCTGGAAGCGGGCCTTGCGGCGGCGGGCCTCTCCGCTTCCTTTACCGGCCCGATGCCAACGCCTGCCGTAGCGTATCTGACGCGCACTTTCCGCGCGGAAGCGGGAATTGTGATTTCTGCATCTCATAATCCCTTCTACGATAACGGCATCAAATTCTTCTCCATTGACGGTACCAAGCTGCCGGATGACGTTGAAGAGGCCATTGAAGCCGAGATGGAAAAGGAGATCACCTGCGTGGACTCCGCCGAGCTCGGAAAAGCCAACCGTATCGTCGATGCGGCAGGCCGCTATATTGAATTTTGCAAAGGGACTTTCCCGAACGAGCTGAGCCTGGCCCACCTGAAAATTGTGGTGGACTGCGCAAATGGCGCCACCTACCACATTGCCCCTAACGTGTTCCGCGAGCTGGGCGCGAAAGTGATCACCATTGGCTGCGAGCCGGATGGCCTGAATATCAATGAAGAAGTGGGCGCAACTGACGTTCGTGCACTGCAGGCGCGCGTGCTGGCGGAAAAAGCCGATCTTGGGATTGCGCTGGACGGCGACGGCGACCGCGTGATCATGGTTGACCATGAAGGGAATAAGGTCGATGGCGATCAGATCCTCTATATCATCGCCCGTGAAGGCCTGCGCCAGGGCCAGCTGCGCGGCGGTGCTGTCGGCACGCTGATGAGCAACATGGGGCTTGAGCTGGCGCTGAAGCAGCTTGGCATCCCGTTTGTGCGCGCGAAGGTAGGTGACCGCTACGTGCTCGAAAAACTGCAGGAGAAGGGCTGGCGCATCGGCGCGGAAAACTCAGGGCATGTGATCCTGCTCGACAAAACTACCACCGGTGACGGCATCGTGGCGGGCCTTCAGGTTGTCGCAGCGATGGCGCGCAACCACATGAGCCTGCACGATCTGTGCAGCGGCATGAAAATGTTCCCGCAGATTCTGGTCAACGTGCGCTTTACCGCAGGTAAGGGCGATCCGCTGGAAGATGCGAATGTGAAGGCGGTGATGACGGATGTCGAAGCAACGCTGGGCTCGCGCGGGCGCGTTCTGCTGCGTAAGTCAGGCACGGAGCCTCTTATCCGCGTCATGGTTGAAGGTGAAGACGAAGCGCAGGTAACGGAATTAGCGCACCGCATCGCGGATGCAGTTAAAGCTGCATAATAAGGTAGTAAGTAAAACGATGAACCGATAGCAAAATGCATCGGTTCATCGTTTTAATTGATGGGGTGCATGTATCATGCGCTATTATTAATATTCTAAATATCTGTTATTTCCCTTCTGCCATATTCCTATTAAACCTATCGATTCATCATTTATTTCCCAGAGTAGCAATTTGAAATATTTCGTTTCCTTTTGAACGAAAATGGTATATATTTATTGCAACAGATTTCCATCATTGCTTTCATTTTAGCTATGAGTAAAGCTGAGGGTTAATATTATCCATTATATGGATGTGTTTCCCAGATTAATTAGTTTTCATATATGAATAAATTCCTAATTCATTTAGGGGTTTCGGATTGCTATTGTCTGAATATAAATCTCATCTATATACTCTCGCCCTGTGGTGAATATGTTCCCACAATAATTATTTTTAAGGAAAAAAAGATGAGTACTATGACTTTAGATTTAAAGGGAAATGTCGCTCGCAAGGTGGCCAAATTCAAAGAAATGAAAAAGCAGCGTGGTGTAACCCTGCTTGAAATCATCATCGTACTGGGCATCATCGGTGTTATTGCAGCGGGCGTTGTAATTCTGGCTCAGCGTGCGTTCACTTCTCAGGATATTACTGACACCATCAACTATACCAACTCCGTGCGTACTGCGATGGAAGAAGCATATAAAGATGCGGGTGAATATCCAGCAGATCAGTCCGCCTATGGCAAGACCAAAACTGATATTGGTACTGGCGCAGGAAGCACCAGTGGCGCAATCGAGATGCTGGTTGCTATGGGTAAAGTATCTAAAGATGAAGCATTCAACAGCTTCTCTAACGACCCATTCCAGATCGGTGGCGTTAAGAGTTCCGCTTCCGCAAGCGGTAACAAGGCGTTCTACGTTCTGGTTAACGGCGTGGATTCTGAAACCTGCCGTAACTTCATCTCTCAGATTGGTAGCAAATGGGACTACGTAGGTGTTGTTTCTGGTAAAACTGGTGTCCAGGTAACCGGTTTACCAACTGAACTGGATGGTAAAACGGATACAAACGTTCTGAAAACTCTGACTGAAGATAAGCTGAATGCAGCTTCTATCGTTGGTACTTGTGGCAATGCTGGTACTGACAACGTTATCGTGTTAGGTAGCCGTTAATTTTTATTGTATCTCTATATCCGTCCCATTAGGGGCGGATATTATGTTTTGTCACTGGAATGAATATGATTAGGCCGCGCAAGGATTCCGGTTTTTCGCTACTGGAAATGATAATAGTTCTGGCAATTATGGGTGTTGTCTTGACTTTCTACGCGGTGTACGCCAGAAAGGAAGCCGACCGTACTGCTCGCGAAAATGTATCTTCAGCATTAGTTCAGGAAATGAAAGGAATAGTTGCATTTACGCTGGACGCTGATGCAACCGAAGATGGCAACCCGCTGTATTTGAGTGATAGTAAATATAATGCGTATCATCGCCGTATTGAGAACAAACCTAATGATAAAGATACGGGAAACACATCTAATTATTATCTTTGGGGCGATGGAAATGATCCCGTCAACCAACAGCGCTTTAATTTTATAAGCAAATCATGCAAGTCCGTGCTGAAGTCAGAGTATGAGTTTGGCAAGGGATATCTGCCCTGTCAGCTCAGCAACGTGGCAAAAAACAATAATGCCAAAATCAACCGGGTCGGTTTTTATGCCCCTGATGACAGTTCGACGAGCGGTGGAAGCTCCAGCACAACGGATAAATTTGCTGTAAACCGCCTTGATATCATTGTTGCGTTTAAAAGCGATACTAAAAAAGAAAATTTAACGTTTGCCGAGTATTACACCCCGCTCAGCAGGGCGTTAGCCAATGCTCGCCTGGCAATCGCCAGCGCGGTTGTAGTGCATCGGGCCAGTTCATCCGCTAACTGGCAGGTCGTTATGCACAAGAATGATGTTAATTCACCGGTAGAATTTGCTGATGTCGCCAACAATATTGGGACGTTGAACAATTATGCTTCAGATCAGTTCGGCGTACGCTTCTCATTTAACATGAGCGATAACGATCCGAATGGCAGCGGTGGTTCCGGTGGTGGCGCCAGCCTTTGCTGGAACGCTAATGAATCAAAAGTGACGATGTGTCTTGAAAACAATGAGGGTATCGGGGATCACGGAGAGGACAAAGTTGTCGCGCTGAACATGGCCGATAAAGACGATCCGGCATCGCAGAAATTGGGGACGATGGCGAGTAACGTGGTGATGGAAAATACGTCTCGCCGTGTCTATCTCTTTAAGCGTTGGAATGGTTCGCTGTATCCTTCAGTCGATTCGCCAGAACGCATAACATATGTCGACCCCAATGATAACTCGCTAACTTTTACCGGTGAGTTGGCTATTGACGACCAAAACATGGTAGCTCAGGCAAACGATCCCAATAAGACAGACTCACATGAGGAGTTCACAACAAGCTATCTCTGGACAACATGGGATGCGTACGAATTGGTTACTCCGCCGGTTGTGGACTATGTGGCTAACCATTTTAGAGATATGGACCCAGCGACAGATGATTATCATCCAGAATATGATGATGGGAAAGTGGGTACTGAAATGTACGGCATTCGTTTTCCGGTACAAACATGCCCAATGGTCAAGCAGAGTATTGTACTGCGAGATAGTAAAGGTGAGCCTATTACAGACGGTGATGGTGAAGTTAAAAAAATTGAAATTAAGCGCTATCTTTTCCCGAGACTCAGCGCGGCCATTTCATCGGTGTCTGCTTATAAGTTAAATGAGTCGATCCTGACTGATGATCCGAGTACCACTCGTACATTGTTGAGTAACAATATTCATGTTGGACAATTGGGCGGGGTGACGGTCCAGATTAATTTTGCAGAACAAAATTTAGACCATGGACAATCATCAGCGTCACGTAATGCCGCAGAGCATTTGAGGTATGAAAACAGCAAGTATATCTGGATTATGAGCGCAACAATGGGAATGTTTGATCCGGACACTGGAGAAGGTAAAAACATTATCAATCCAAGAGGTATTGCATATACGGTGACGAGGTGGTGCAGCACTGTTCCTCAAAGCGGAACCCCTGCGGATTTATTAGATAGCTATGTGTATCAATAAGTAAAGTACATGGAGTTTAGTATGGTTGATGGAATGGTAAGATACTGGCGTTATGGTTTGGGTGGCATGGTTTTATTGATGTCAGTTGATGCATTAGCGGTAATGAATAATACACCCGTTACTCAGCCTAACGGTGTGGCAAACCCGACGAAAACAAGTGGGGTTAATCCTTTTGCGCCAACGACAGATATGATTGCAAAAAGTAATGTGAAACCTTTGGTGATTCATGAGAATCAACTTCTCAGCGAAAGTATTAAAAGCTGGGTAAACGGTAGCGGCTACAAACTGTTCTGGAACAGTAAGAAAGATTTTGTTGTATATAGCGCTATAACGATTAATGGCAACTCCGATGATGAGATCTTCCAGGCGCTAGGAGAGCTCTTCTTTGCCGAAAATTATGGTCTGGTAGTGAAAAACTATCAAAAGAATCGCGTCATTGTGAACGATGAAATGTAATGGATATACCAATGAAAATTAAAGCAGGAGTTCTTCTCGTCACGTTCATTTTACAGGGCTGTGTCAGCGATTTTGACAAAAAATATGACGCCGAAAATGCCTTGAAAGAACAAATGCCGACGGTGACATCGCAGGAGTCTGCCAAGACTAAACCGTACATTAAGTACGATGGCGCCTTTTTGGGTAAACAGGTCAAATACAGCATTGAGCAGCAGCGAATTATGGAAAAGCATGTGAAAATCGCCTCCTACGAGCCGACGACACTGGCCACAATTCTTGAAGCGGTATCTGCACAGACCGGCGTCAGCTATCGCATCAACACCACGCCTTTAGGGGCGGCGGGGGCAGCCAAAGGTGCGGAAGATTGGGATATTCCACATTCGGTCAAATTTGATGGTACGTTCGAAGAGTTCATGACCTACATCGCTGCGCTCTATGATGTGAGCCCAAAGCTGGATGATAATAGCGTGCTCAAGGTGAATGTATTTGAATCCTACGCCATCAAGCTTGATTTCTATGGAGAGAATAACAAATCAGAAACCACGCTCGATCTGTCCGGAAACGAAGCAACATCTGGTGGCGGCCTGACCGGAAAATCTGAAACGAAGTTTGAGTCCTCCTTCTGGGATGACGTCGAAGATATGGCGAAAAACTACGTTTCATCCGGCAACTATAACTTGTTTAAAGACAGCGCAGTGCTGATGGTCAACGCGCGTCCGTCAGAGTACGAAGCGCTGAGCCAGGCGCTGGACAGATATAAAGCGGACAACAGCCGCCAGTTTATCGTGACGTATAAAATCTTCACGCTGGATAAAACTAAATTGAAAGAAATCGGCGGTGGAATCGATCTGAAGTTTTCAGATGCGCACAATACCACAACGCTGACGTCCAGCATGCTGAGTTCACTAAGCGGTGGAGTTTCTGCCGGGTGGAAAAACAGCCACTTAGATATCAACGGTGGTTTAGATGCTCTTTATCAGCTAACGGGTAGTCGTTCGCTTCAAAGCGGTTCATTTATTACGCGTAATAACATGCCGGTACCGCTGAACATGACGAAATCACAATACTATGTTTCCAGTCGTACACGTACTACGGATGACAATGGTGAAGTGAGTATTGCTGTCGAAACGTCTGAGATGGTAACCGGTACGAGCTTTATTCTTACGCCGCGCGTGCTGTCAGATGGCCGAATTGAAGTTGTAAGCGGCTTCACGAAGCGCTATCTGGAATCTATTGAAACGTTTGATGATGTGCAATTACCTAATGTAAGCACCACGGAATCTTTCAACTCCTCGATCATTATGCCTGGCGATTTGCTTATTGTGGCTAAATACGATGTGAAAGAAGAGAAAGGTGGACTTGGCTTCCAGGTATTAGGCGCTGAGAGCAAGGATAGTAATGACACTGCCACAGTAGTTATGGCCGTAGGGATTGACTATTATCGTCAGCCATTGACCTCCCGCTAATGACCGGAGGAACAATGAACGAAGTGCTAAAAAGCAATAACATTCTGACAGAACTATATTGGGAACCTGCCAATCTTACGGAGCTGGAGCCTGCAACGCAGGCCCTCTTCCGCGGGATGACAAAGGGAAACCGAAAGCTTCAATATCGGGATGGCGATGGCAAGGCTGCAACAGGATACAGCAGTAAGATTTCAACCCTATATGAGCCTTTTGCCATTTATGTTAAAGAACTCTATGGCGATGGGATCTATTTTGCACATGAAGATGATAATTCAACCTATCTTCTGATTGTTAGTAATGGTCGTATTGTTGGCGGAACGGATTGCTTTGTTGACCGTATGTTATTTAGCGAGTTGATAAATCACGGTAATACCTATGCCAACCTGGAAGTTACGCCATTAACAGAGTTGCAAATTGACGCGGTAATTGAGAGATGCAAGGCGCGACAGGTCTTCCTGAAGCGTCGTCGACGTTTCTTTATTAGCAGTATCTTTATAGGGGGCATCATATTGTTAATGGTGCTGGCCTTAGCGCTTCATTTTTGGGTAGCAGGATAACCTATGCTAGAAAATGTTTATTTCTGGAAAAATAAGAATGGCGGCGGTGGTGCATTAAATATCATCATCATTGCACTTGTTCTTATCGTGCTGTGTGCTGCGGGCGGCGGCGGTGGCTGGTATTACTTTGTTAAAATTCCTGCCGATCAGCAGGCTGAACAAAAGCAGAGAGAAATTCAGGAGAGGCAAAGCAATATCGCTTCGGTTAAGGACTACTATGCAAAATCCTTATCTGGAGCGGATTTTGATAAAGCGATCGCGGTGTTAGGCGAAATTCGAAAGGGTATTTACCCTATTGATTCGCTGATGAGTCTTGAATCTCGAAGCTTTAGCTGTGATAACAAAAAATGCAATCTGAATTTGAAACTTGACAAAGATGCACTTCTGACTCAGCCGGAGCTCATTTTTTGGGACAAGCCTTACAAGGCGTCCGTACCGATTGCTAAAAAAGGAAAAAATGAGAAATATGACCTGGAGTATTCCAACCTCGATTCCAAAATGACTGGAAACAAGATCCTTGCTGCATATAAGTCTGGAAGTAAAGATCTGGGCCTTTATTCATGCAATGATATTATGAGCTATGTAAATACCTATAACTCTCTGGTTAAAAGAGGAAAAGGTGGAAGTTCAAAAAATACCGATGAGTTGTTGGTTATTAAGAGCGCACCGAATTCAAAAGTCGCCGATCTTGAAAAGACGCTGGTGGGTAGTGTCAAGCGCTACGATATGCTATCCGGAAGTTGGGAAATGACAACGCAATCCAGTTCATCACATGTTCTTGATATGATGAATGAGCTAAATTTACAAACCCTGCTGTATAAGCAGGCTTATAAAGATGCGTTTTTAGTTAATAAAATTGAAACACTGAAAAATGGAATAAAGGTTTCTGGAGGACTGGTATGCAAAGGTTAAAATTAACGGTAGCGGGTTGCTTAATTCCATTATGCGTTGGGATGGCTTTAGCCGCACCGACAACGGCTATGCCTTCTCCGGATCAGCCTAATTCTCAAACTTCTGTATCTAAGGTTATTGATAATCTCTCGCTTGCTTCAACGCAGCCTGAAATCAAACCCGTATCTGATGCAGCTGATATGCAAACCCATATTAAAGAGATGGTCGAGCAGGACTACAGCTATGAGAAAGCCCGTCGCGAATTAAAGAACGAGCTTGAGATGGAGAAAATGCGCAGTGAAATTCGCAAACTGCGTGGCGAAGGTAAAAATAAACCCGTAGCCGCCGCTCAGCCTGTGGCACCGAAGTCGGGTGAAACCGCGCAGCCTGCTCAAAAATCAATGCCAGCTCCGCGCGTCGTGCTGGATAGCCAGATTGGCGGCTTGTCTCGTGTCGCTGTCGTCGCTGGCGAGCATCTCATGTACGTCACGCCGGGCGAAGTCTTTGAAGTTGATGGATATCACTTCAAGCTGGGCGCGGATCGTAAGTCAGTTTTATGCGTTGAGGGTGCCGCAAAGTGAGTTTAGCGTTTGTCCAGATATCACCAGATGACCTTTTTACGGACGGATGGGAATATCAGGAGTTCGAGGGTATCGGTATAACGGCTTCCCGCGATCTGCAGGACTACCTGCTGGTCACGGATTTGTCAATTGATCGACTTTTTGAGCTGCGTATCAATGTTGAGCGCCTGAGAACTCAGTACAAACGCCAGGTTGTAGGTTTCGCGCGAGTTTCTGAGGATGAGTATTTCCAGATCGTTGAGTTGATATCACTGCAGGCGTTGAAAAATGCCAGCAAGGATATTGATATCACCGATACGCAGAAACGGCTGGCAAGCATTTTACTTCGTGCGGTTAATATGGGGGCGAGTGACCTCCATATAACCCGTAACGATGTTTTGGCCCTGCTGGAAGCTCGCGTGAACGGTGTATTAATGCCGTTTATGCAAATCAAATCTCAGCTGTGTGATGAGCTTGTCTTTGTTCTGTATAACGTAGAGGCTACAACGCGAGATACAACGTGGAACCGTGCTATTCCCCAAAACGCGAACATTCTCTATACGCTTGATAATCGATCTTTCCGTTTTCGCTATGCGCATTTCCCGATCTTTGGCGAAACGCCGGATTGCTACCATGCGGTACTGAGGATTATTCCGTCAGGGCTACAGAAAAATAACGTTGGCTCGCTTGATAAGCTAAACATATCGGAAGAAGAGATTAACGATCTCAAAAAAATATTAAGTAACCCCTATGGGGCCTATGTTATTGCCGGTACAACGGGCTCGGGTAAGTCGACAACCCTCAAAAACCTGATGGAATGGCTGCAGATTAACCGCTACGACGATCGTGGCTGCTTCCTTACCGTTGAGGACCCCGTTGAATATCAAATCTACGGGGCGAAGCAGAGCTCGGTTGTCGGCGTTGAAAACGGTGGTTTTCACGCGGCGATTAAATCAGCGCTGCGTCGAGACCCGGACGTACTGATGGTCGGTGAGATCCGTGACTCGGTCTCTGCGAACGCGCTGGCCGGTGCTGTTGAGAGTGGCCACTACTGCTTTACCACCGTTCACGCGGGAAACATTGTCTCCCTGCTGCAGCGTATGTCTGCGCTGGGCATTGGAAGCGACAAGCTTTCGACGCCTGGCTTTATTGCAGGCTTGCAGTGCCAGAAACTGGTGCCCGTGCTGTGTGAACATTGCAAAACGGAGCTAGAGACTCGCACCATTTCGGGCCGGGAATTTACGGTTTACACCGCCGGAGAAAACGGCTGCCCGCAGTGCAAGCAAAGCGGCATCAAGGGCCGTCAGCTGGTCATGGAGTACTTCCTGCCTACGTATGAGGAGATGGCAACTATCTCCCGGCAGGAATGGTTGAGCACGTTTACGCTGTGGCGTAAAAAACGAAAGGCCGCGCCAGGGCTTACGGAAGGTTTTGAGATCCGGGAAAAAGTCATGGCGCACGTATTGAAAGGGCGCATCGATGCCCGATGGTTCGCTATGGAGTTTGGTGAGCTGGCTCAGGAAGATCTGGAGACGATCGTTGAAAAAATTCGCTAAAAAACAGCGCATTTATATTTACCAGTTTTGCGCAGACATGGTTAAAGCCGGGCTTCCACTATTCGACTCCCTTCAAAAGCTGCAGCAGGAGGGGCGTCCGCTGTTAGGAAAATCGTTCAGCGATAAGCTGGCTGGTGTACTGATGAAAATGAAGCAGGAAACATCCGTTTCCGCCGTTTTTTCAGGCATGGTTCCCAGTACCGAGCTGAGCGTAATTACGGCGGCTGAGAAGAGTGGTAGCCTCGCCGATGGTTTCATGACGCTGGTATCCGTTATTGAATATAACGACGAGATACGTAAGAAGATTACGGGGGCACTTATGTTCCCATTAATTATGATCTCTATCTCGCTGGTGGTTATTGCTGGCTACGCAATGAAAGTGTTCCCGGCGTTTGCCTCCGTTGTGCCAGTAGATAAGTGGCCGGGAGTGACGCAGAATTTATACAATTTTGGCACCGCGCTTTACCATGGCCTCTGGGTGAAAATATTAATTGGATTCATTCTGCTGGTTATCGCCATCAAAATAGGCATGGCAAACCTGAACGGTCCGTTAAGAAATAAAGTACTGGATAGGATTTTACCGTTTTCAACCTATCGACAGCTGGCGTCATCAATATTTCTTAACAACTTATCATTGATGTTAAGTAACAACATACCGTTGACTGATTCGTTGGCGATTATTCGCCTGAATGCGAACCGATGGTTACGCTGGCACCTGGACGTGATGATTGACAACATGGCGCAAGGCATGCACTACAGCAAGGCGCTTTCGTCTGGATTGATGGGCACGGAAGAGTTGCTGAATATCAGCCTCTATGCCGAACTGCCGTCTTTTAATGAGGTTTTGCTCGCGGTTTCCAATCGCGCCAGGGAGCGTATCCAGGAATATATTAAAAAACTGGCGGCGCTGTTGAAGAACCTGGCGACGGTAACCCTGGGAGGGTGCGTAATCTGGGTGTTCGTTTCCCTGTTTGCGCTAATGGATACATTATCGAAAATGACGGGTTCATAAAGAATGCGTAAATTGATTTCAACAATAGGTGCTGTGCTCATTTCTGCCGGCATGCTTTTTCCTGTAGGGAATACCTTAGCGGCAGGAACCTATGGATTTAGTAGTGCGAGCAATAAAAATTGCCCGCTTTGGGGAACGCTCTTTCCATTAAGATTCAGACACGATAGGTTCAAGGGCATAGATTATGCGGTCAATATCATATGGATTGACGATAATACTGTTGAGAGCTTAGCGAAATACAAGGAACTTTATCATACAGCTGATGGGACATCCACATGGATTACGTCTCCTCCTGTCTCGATTCCGGGAACGCAAGCATTTTGTGAAGGGGCAACCGATTGTGTGCCAGACGGTAGTCTCAACCGTGGGGTTACCAAATATCGTGAGCTGGTTGCTGAGTTTCCGAAGGAAGATGTCCACGTGGCCAAATTTACCCCAGACACGAATGGGTATTCGTCTAATGTTTATTTACCTGCGCGTAAAGTTAAATTGTTCCGTATTGAATATTACTCGATCAACGGTAGTCCGAAACTTAACACTACGAATTTGGTTGAGCCGATCTATTTTGAATATCGCGCGACGGGTAAGGGTAGTCAATTAGCACTAAAAGAATGGGGCTCCTCACTGTCCGCAATGAGTATACCCTGGGTGGCTGATGTCAATATGCCAGACATATTTGATCCCTCCTTAACTTCCCATGTTTTGGTCGAGTTGACGGGTCAAGGCGGGGGTGTTGATAAGCCTACCGTTGTAATGGAGACTTACACTCAGCAGCAGCTTGATTCTGTCCCGGATTCATGTAAAGGATAACTTAAATGCGCATGGAAGCGTTTTTTGCCCCGTATTACCCCTGGCTTGCCCTGATGTTAGGGTTGCTGATTGGCAGCTTTTTAAACGTAGTCATTTACCGTTTGCCAGTGATGTTGATGCGTGAACTGGAAGATGAAAATGAAAAATCATCGCTTCCAAACGTCAATCTATGGTGGCCGCCTTCGCATTGCCCGGTCTGCAACCATGCTATAAAGCCGTGGGATAACGTTCCGGTGCTGAGCTGGTTATTGCTGCGCGGTAAATGCCGCAGCTGTCATTGTTCAATACCGCTTCAGTATCCGCTGAGTGAAGCGTTAATCGGTATCGCTTTCTTTGGGTTAGTCTTTGCTTACTATCCACATTACAGCCTGGTGCAGATCGCGTTTATGGCGCTCTTTCTGAGCCTGCTCTATACGCTTGCCATGATTGATATAAAAACATTCTTGCTGCCCGACTGCCTGGTGTTTTTACTGCTCTGGGCCGGGCTGATCGCCTCAGTGCGCAATGTCATACCCGTTTCACCGCGCGATAGCGTAATCGGCGCCGCATTTATCTGGGGCTTCACGTGGCTGATGGCGCAGGGATACGCGTGGATTGTCGGCCGTGAAGGGTTCGGGAATGGGGACGTCAAGCTTTTTGCTGCCTGCGCGACGTGGGTTGGCAGTGACTATATAGCGCACCTTATGCTCGGCTCTGCTGCGTTAGGTGCTCTCTTCTTCCTGCTGCGATCGCTACGCTCGCGAAAGAACAACGGCGATGATGCCGGGTACATTCCTTTTGGTCCTGCGATTGCCATTACTGCGGTTGTGATTATGCACATGGAGGTGCTTAATTAATGTCTTTCCTTCTTTTCTCAGGGGCGCTCCTTACGCTGCACCCCATTTATCCCATTCAGGCCGAATGTGAATTTCCACACTTTCGGGCCTTAACCCACACCTTTAAGTCTGATGAATTGCTCGTTCGGGCGGGGCTGCCTCAGCGCGTTCCGGCAAACGACTGTGCAAACGCGGCGCGAGGCATTGACGTTACCGGGTTGGCTGAATACCAGTCATTTTGGGATAACCACGCAGCGTCTTCCCTTCGTCGTTCGACAGCACTGGAGCAAACTCAGTCCTTTAGCGCGGCCTCACTTTTAAAGGAGGTTAAACAGGATGATGAAGCATCGGGTGAAGTGAAGATAGAGGAAAAATCGTCCGCGCTAACGGAAGAAGATAAGGTCAATCAGGCAGAAGACGGCGAGGCCGGAAGCAGCGTATTTAGCGTGATGAATGCCACCATCCCGACCTCGAGCGCCGAGCCGCCCGTGTGGCGTCCGCTGTTCAGCAAGAAATCGACATCTGGAAATTTTCTCTTCCCGCTGACCTCTGACAAGGTTGTCACATCGCCTTATGGTTTGCGCTATCACCCGGTTATTCATTCCTTTATGCGGCATGAAGGAACGGATTTCCGTGCAGCGCTCAATAGTGAGGTGATGGCGATTGCCGACGGTGTGGTGGTGGAGACGGGATACGGTCCCGTAACCGGTTTTTATGTGACGGTCCGGCATGCCGATGGCTGGAGCAGCCGTTATCTTCATTTGAACCAGTTGCTGACCGCCAAAAATCACTATTTGCAGAAAGGGAACGTTTTAGGGCTCTCCGGGAATACCGGGCGCACAAACGGGCCACATTTACATCTGGAGGTCAGCCATAACCATCAGATGATCGATCCTATGACGATTGACTTTGAGCAGCGTTCTTCTGTTATATCTGCCGATGAGCTTTCTGCGCCCGCGAGTGAGGTAGAGACGCCAGCTCCGGCCCCGGCTCCTGAGCCCATTGATATGACGCCGAAGATTTCAATCATTATTGGTGAGGGCAAAACACTCCAGGTTGGCGTGCGTATTGGACGCAAAATGGAGATGTACAGTCCGCAAGAGATTATTGAAACGGAAGAAGGGGCGTGGCGGATTGTGAGCAAGTTCGGCAAATATAAGCTGCGCAAGATTGAATCTGAGGTCGCAAAGGCGAGCGCAAAGTAAGCGTTACTCCTTGTTATGCTGATTTTTTGCTCGTAAGAAACTGCTTTTGCTGTTTTTTTCCTCAGTTGATAAAGTCGGTGTAAAATACCCTTGCGAAGGTCATTCGCTTTGGTTAGTATTCACACCCGCTTCAGTGGGAAACACGAAATCCTGCTAATTGGTCGAAGCATTGGTATGCGGCAAATCCGCAAGGAACAGGTTGATTATGTACGAAGCTCTTTTAGTTATTTTCCTTATTGTAGCCATCGCTCTCGTAGCGTTGATCATGCTGCAGCAAGGTAAAGGTGCTGATATGGGAGCCTCTTTCGGAGCAGGCGCTTCCGGTACGCTGTTTGGTTCAAGTGGTTCTGCGAACTTCATGACCCGCACAACGGCGATTCTGGCTACGCTGTTCTTCATCATCAGCCTGGTGCTTGGCAATATCAACAGCAACAAGACCAGCAAAGGAAGCGAGTGGGAAAATCTGAGCGCGCCAGCGAAAACTGAGCAGACTCAGCCAGCTGCACCGGCTAAGCCGACCAGCGATATCCCGCACTAAGTATTCAGTACCGAGGTGGTGGAATTGGTAGACACGCTACCTTGAGGTGGTAGTGCCCTAACGGGCTTGTGGGTTCGAGTCCCATCCTCGGTACCAATATTCCAGAAGAAAGACGTCGAAAGACGTCTTTTTTTTCGTCTGTATTTTACGTGGTGGTTGTGTAGGGCGGGTAAGCGCAGCGCCACCCGCCGTTTTTCCCGGTGGCGCTACGCTTACCGGGCCTGTGAAGGCCATAAAAAAGGCACCCTAAGGGTGCCTTCTGCATTTCTGAATAGCGATTACTTCTTATCGCTGTGTTCCAGGTTTTCAACCTGCGGCAGGCCGTTACCGGAGCTTGCTGAAAGCAGGCCATTTTCAACGTAGTTGAACAGCTTCTCGCGGGTATCGGTGATGTCCAGGTTACGCATGGTCAGCTGGCCAATACGATCGTCCGGAGAAAATACGGAGTCACCTTTCTCCATCGTCAGACGCTCTGCTTTGTAGGTCAGGTTGTCAGAGACGGTGTTCAGAATCGAGTAGTCGTTACCGCGACGCAGTTCCAGCGTCACTTCACCGGTAATCGCGCTTGCCACCCAGCGCTGCAGCGCATCACGCAGCATCAGCGCCTGAGGATCGAACCAGCGGCCCTGATACAGCAGCTTGCCCAGCTGGCGGCCGTGAGAGTGATACTGCTCAATGGTATCTTCGTTGTGAATACCTGTCAGCAGACGCTCGTAGGCAATGTGCAGCAGCGCCATCCCCGGGGCTTCGTAGATGCCGCGGCTTTTCGCTTCAATAATACGGTTTTCAATCTGGTCGCTCATGCCCAGACCGTGGCGGCCGCCGATGCGGTTTGCTTCCAGCATCAGCTCAACGTCGTCAGCGAAGGTTTTGCCGTTCAGCGCAACCGGGTGACCGCGCTCGAAGCGCACGGTGACTTCTTCTGCCTGGATTTTGACGTTTTCGTCCCAGAACTTCACGCCCATGATCGGGTTGACGATCTTCACGCTGGAGTTGAGGAACTCAAGGTCTTTTGCCTCGTGTGTCGCACCCAGCATGTTGGAGTCCGTAGAGTAAGCTTTCTCGACCGACATCTTGTAGTCGAAGCCGCAGGCGATCATAAATTCAGACATCTCATGACGGCCACCCAGCTCGTCGATGAAGTCAGTATCCAGCCACGGCTTGTAAATTTGCAGCTCGGCGTTGGTCAGCAGGCCGTAACGATAGAAGCGTTCAATATCGTTGCCTTTATAGGTGCTGCCATCGCCCCAGATATTCACGCCGTCTTCCTTCATTGCCGCAACCAGCATGGTGCCCGTTACCGCACGGCCCAGCGGCGTGGTGTTGAAATAGGTCAGTCCGCCGGTGGTGTTATGGAAAGCACCGCACTGAATAGCCGCAATGCCTTCGGCAACCAGCTGTTTACGGCAATCAATCAAGCGCGCGTTCTCTGCGCCATACTCCATGGCACGACGAGGAATGGCGTCATAATCTTCCTCGTCAGGCTGACCCAGGTTCGCAGTATATGCATAAGGAACCGCTCCCTTCTGGCGCATCCACAGCAGTGCAGCGCTGGTATCCAGGCCGCCGGAAAAAGCGATGCCAATACGTTGTCCAACCGGGAGATGCTTGAGAATCGTCGTCATAAATTAAAACCCTGCTTGATTGACTGATAAGAGACCGCTTTCGCTCTCGATGCATGTTTATGCAAAATAAGTGAGTATTCATTTAATCATCTTTTATCGATGACCGAAAGAGACTCGTGCGTTTTTTGTAAAAATTTCCCTCTGTTTCCTCTCCCGGAAGTTGGGTTGACAGAGAGGGGTCACTATCAATATACTGAACGCCGATTTAACGTCCCGTCTTCGGTACCAAATCCCAGCATTATTTGCAAATTCTGTCCAAAACGCGTAGAATTTGCCACGTTTCAGGCGCGGGGTGGAGCAGCCTGGTAGCTCGTCGGGCTCATAACCCGAAGGTCGTCGGTTCAAATCCGGCCCCCGCAACCACTTTCCCATTAAGTTCTTTTTCAAATATACTGTGAAGACGTCGAGCCTTCGTAGCTGGATTTGAAAAAACGCTTTCGGAGAGTGCTCCAGGCCACAGTTGTGGCTATAGGGTTCAGTTATCTAAAGCCCCGATTTATCGGGGTTTTTTGTTATCTGACTACAGAATAACTGGGCTTTACGCCCTTTTTTTATGTCTTGGGGGTGGGCTTGTCCACATTAGAGCAAAAATTAACAGAGATGATTACTGCACCAGTCGAAGCACTGGGCTACGAACTGGTCGGCATCGAATTTGTTCGCGGCCGTACATCGACGCTGCGCATCTATATTGATAGTGAAGATGGCATCAATGTTGATGATTGTGCTGATGTTAGCCACCAGGTGAGTGCGGTTCTTGATGTTGAAGACCCAATTACCGTTGCGTACAACCTGGAAGTTTCCTCACCTGGCCTCGATCGTCCGATGTTCACGGCCGAGCACTACGTGCGCTTTACCGGTGAAGAAGTGGCTCTCGTTCTGCGTATGGCCGTACAGAACCGCCGTAAATGGCAGGGAATTATCAAAGCCGTTGATGGTGAAATGATCACGGTAACAGTCGAAGGCAAAGATGAAGTGTTCGCGCTGAGTAATATCCAGAAGGCGAACCTGGTTCCCCACTTTTAACAGTCTGGATTGAGGTGAAAAGCCCGCGATGAACAAAGAAATTTTGGCTGTTGTTGAAGCCGTCTCCAACGAGAAATCACTGCCGCGTGAGAAGATTTTCGAAGCGCTGGAAAGTGCACTGGCTACAGCAACCAAGAAAAAATACGAGCAAGAGATCGATGTTCGCGTAGAAATCGATCGTAAAAGCGGTGACTTCGATACATTCCGTCGTTGGGTTATTGTAGAAGAAGTGACCCAGCCGACCAAAGAGATCACGCTGGAAGCGGCGCGTTACGAAGACGAAAGCCTGAACGTTGGCGAGTACGTTGAAGATCAGATTGAATCTGTCACCTTCGACCGTATCACCACGCAGACCGCGAAGCAGGTTATCGTGCAGAAAGTGCGTGAAGCCGAGCGTGCGCTGGTTGTTGACCAGTTCCGCGATCAGGAAGGCGAAATCGTCACCGGCGTGGTGAAAAAAGTGAACCGCGACAATATCTCTCTGGAACTGAAATCCGAAGGGATGCCGGGAAGCGCTGAAGCGGTGATTCAGCGTGAAGATATGCTGCCGCGTGAAAACTTCCGCCCAGGCGACCGTATTCGCGGCGTTCTGTATGCCGTTCGCCCTGAAGCGCGCGGTGCACAGCTGTTCGTTACCCGTGCTAAACCAGAAATGCTGATTGAGCTGTTCCGTATCGAAGTACCGGAAATCGGCGAAGAAGTTATCGAAATCAAAGCGGCTGCGCGCGATCCGGGATCTCGTGCGAAAATCGCGGTGAAAACCAACGACAAGCGTATCGACCCGGTCGGTGCTTGCGTCGGTATGCGCGGTGCGCGCGTTCAGGCGGTATCTACCGAGCTGGGCGGCGAGCGTATTGATATCGTTCTGTGGGACGATAACCCGGCGCAGTTCGTGATTAACGCAATGGCTCCAGCGGATGTGGCGTCTATCGTTGTTGACGAAGACAAGCACACCATGGATATCGCCGTTGAAGCGGGTAACCTGGCGCAGGCAATCGGCCGTAACGGTCAGAACGTACGTCTGGCGTCACAGCTGAGCGGCTGGGAACTCAACGTTATGACCGTTGATGACCTGCAGGCTAAGCACCAGGCTGAAGCCCATGCCGCGATCGATACCTTCACTAAATACCTGGACATTGACGAAGATTTCGCCACCGTTCTGGTTGAAGAAGGTTTCTCTACGCTGGAAGAACTGGCCTAT
>AGFS01093665.1_pt1 | contig 21126 bp, 10 predicted proteins | sample 305828 | NCBI WGS metagenome assembly AGFS01 (sample SAMN02954281, study PRJNA62041) | ant fungus garden metagenome | biome: terrestrial; feature: Atta colombica fungus garden; material: fungus garden; isolation source: Atta colombica fungus garden top | host: Atta colombica | place: Panama: Gamboa...
CGATCAATGCCATCGCCACGGATAACATCATCAACGCCGCCGAGGTGGCGGTGGATCAAAGCATCAGCGGTAAGGTTGCCCACGCGGAAGCGGGCAACACCGTGACCGTGAAGATCGGCGGCAACACCTACACCGCCGTTGTGCAGAGCGATCTGACCTGGACCGTGAACGTCCCGGCTGACGTGCTGAAAGCGCTCGGCAACGGCGATCTGACCGTGACCGCGAGCGTGACCAACGGCCACGGCAACACCGGCAGCGGCGAGCGCGACATCACCATCGACGCCAACCTGCCGGGCCTGCGCGTGGACACGGTGGCGGGCGACGACGTGATCAACAGCATCGAGCACGGGCAGAACCTGATTATCACCGGCAGCAGCGACGGCCTGACGGCGGGCACCGCCCTGACCGTCACCGTCAACGGCAAAACCTACCCGGCCGTGGTGCTGGCGGACGGCACCTGGAGCGCGGCGGTTCCGTCTGCGGACGTGGGCGCGCTGGCGGCGGGCAGCGTGACGATTACCGTGGCGGGCCAGAGCACCGCGGGTAACCCGGTCACCATCAGCCACGACGTGACGGTGGATCTGGCGACGGTGGCCATCAGCATCGACGCCATCGCCACCGACGACGTGATCAACGCCGCGGAGAAGGGCGCGGACCTGGTGCTGTCCGGTCTGACCACCAACGTGGAAGAAAACCAGACCGTGACCATCACCTTCGGCGGCAAAACCTACACCGCGAAGGTGGATGCGGACGGCAAGTGGACCACTACCGTGCCGTCAGCGGATCTGACCGGCCTGAAGGACGGCGACGCCAGCGTGCAGGTCAGCGTGAGCAACGTGAACGGCAACGGCGCCTCGGCGGGCCGCGAGTACAGCGTGGATGCGACTGCACCAACGGTCACGATTGACACGGTTGCGGCCGACAACGTGATCAACGGCAGCGAAGCGGCGGCGGGCGTAGCGATTACCGGCACCACTACCGCGGAAGTGGGCCAGACGGTCACCGTGACGCTGGGCGGCAAATCGTACACCGTGCAGGTCGGGCAGGGCGGCGCGTGGAGCGTGAACGTCCCGGCGGACGACCTGGCGGCGCTTGCCGACAGCGGCTACACCGTGCAGGCGAGCGTCAGCGACGCGGCGGGCAACCCGGGCAGCGCCAGTAAGGCCATTACCCTCGACACCACGCCGCCGACTATCAGCTTCAACACCGTGGCGGGCGATGACGTGATCAACGGCGTTGAGCACGGCCAGGCGCAGATCGTCAGCGGTACCGCCACCGGCGCGACCGTGGGCGATAAGCTGGTCGTCACGATTGGCGGCAAGCAGTACACCACCACCGTTGACGCCAGCGGCAGCTGGAGCGTGGGCGTTCCGGCAAGCGTCATCTCGGCGCTGGCGGACGGTAAAGTGACTATCAGCGCCACCATCACCGACGGCGCGGGCAACAGCAGCACCCAGACCCACGACGTGGTGGTCAATACCGCGTCGGTTGCGCTGACCGTTAACACCCTCAGCGGTGACGACGTGATTAACGCCGCCGAAGCGGGCAGCGCGCTGGTCATCAGCGGCTCCAGCGCCCAGTTCGCCAGCGGCACGCAGGTGAACGTCACGCTGAACGGCAAATCCTACACGGCGACCGTGCAGAGCGACGGCACCTGGAGCACCACGGTTCCGGCGGCGGACGTGGGCGCGCTGGCGGACGGCGCGAGCTATCAGGTGACCGCATCGGCGCAGGACAGCGCGGGCAACAGCGCGTCGGCTAACCACAGCATCAGCGTGGACACCACCCCGCCGGTAGTGAGCATCGCGACGATCTCCGGCGACGATATGCTCAACGCGGCGGAAGCGCAGCAGCCGCTGACCGTTCGCGGGTCGAGCAGCGCCGAGGCCGGGCAGACGGTTACCGTCACCCTCGGCGGCAAGACCTACACCGCGCTGGTGAAGGCTGACGGCACCTGGACGCTGGACGTTCCGGCGGCCGATCTCGCCTCCCTGAGCCAGGGCGCGCTCACCGTGACCGCTTCGGTCAACGACAGGGCGGGCAACGGCGGCAGCGCCTCGCATACCCTGACGGTAGATACCGTTGCGCCAACCGTCACCATCGGTACGGTGGCGGGCGACAACATCGTCAACAACGCCGAACAGCAGGCGGGACAAACCGTCAGCGGGACCACCACCGCCGAGCAGGGGCAAACCGTGACCGTGACCTTTAACGGCCACAGCTACCAGGCCACCGTTGGCGCGGACGGCACGTGGTCGGTGTTTGTGGAAGGGCACGATCTGGTTGGCCTCGCCGACGGTAAATACACCCTTACCGCATCGGTGGCCGATAAGGCCGGCAACCCGGGCAGCGCGACGCACGACGTGACGCTGAGCGGCGACGTGCCGACGATCGCTATCAACACCTTTGCGCAGGACGATATCGTCAGCGCCGCGGAGCACGGCACGCCGCTGGTGGTCAGCGGCACGACCAGCGCGCCTGCGGGCCAGACGGTGACCATTACGCTGAACGGCAAAACCTACACCACGACCGTACAGAGCGACGGCAGCTGGAGCTACACGGTTGGCAGCGCGGACGTGACGGCGCTGGCGGACGGCGGTGCATACGTGATTAACGCCCAGGTTAGCAACGCCATCGGCAACGGCGCGAGCGCGGACCATACGGTCACGGTCGATTTGACCCCGCCGTCGATGGGCATCAGCATCGATTCGCTGCAAAACGACACCGGCCTGAGCGCGAGCGATTTCATCACCAACGACAAAAACGTGGTGGTTAACGGCTCGCTGACGGCGCAGCTCGGCAACAACGAGAAGGCGCAGATCAGCCTCGACGGCGGCGTGACCTGGATTGACCTGACGGTGACCGGCACGACCTGGCGCTACGCCGACGGCCGCACCTTAACCGACGGCACGTACCAGTATCAGGTCCGCGTGATTGATAACGCGGGCAACGTTGGCGCGACCGACAGCCAGGACGTGGTGCTCGATCTGACCGCGCCTGCGGCAACCACCATCACCGTGGATGCCGTCACGCAGGATACCGGGCTGTCCAGCAGCGACTTCATCACCAGCGATAACCAGATCACGCTGAACGGCACGCTCGGCGCGGCGCTGGGGCGCGGCGAGCACGCGCAGATCAGCATTGACGGCGGGACGACCTGGATTGACGTCAACGTCAGCGGGCTGACCTGGACCTACGTCGATGGCCGCACGCTGGCCGACGGCGACTACAACTACCAGCTGCGCGTGATCGACGACGCGGGCAACGTCAGCGCCACCGCTAACCAGGTGGTGACCATCGATACCGTTGCGCCGGACGCCAGCAAAACCGTCTCTATCGACAGCATCAGCGACGATACGGGCCTGAGCAACAGCGACTTCGTGACCAACGACACCTCGCTGACGCTGCACGGCTCGCTCGGCGCGACGCTGGCCGACGGTGAAGGCGTGCAGATCAGCCTCGACGGCGGCAGCACCTGGCAGAACGTGATCGTGGTCGGCAAGACCTGGTACTACGTCGATGGCCGTACGCTGGGCAACCAGACCTACGACTACTGGGTGCGCGTCATTGATGCGGCCGGCAACGTGGGCGAATCCGCGCACCAGCAGGTGACGGTAGATACCGTTGCGCCGGACGCGGCGATCACCGTGACCGTGGATAACATCACCGTCGATACCGGTTTTGACGACAACGACTTCCTGACCAGCCAAACCTCGTACACGCTGAACGGCACGCTCGGCGCGGCGCTGGGCAACAACGAGTATGTGCAGGTTAGCCTCGACGGCGGCGCGACCTGGGTTTACGCGAAGGTGAACGGCACGAGCTGGAGCTACACCGACACGCGCACGCTCGCCGACGGGGACCATGACTATCAGGTTCGCGTGGTCGATCAGGCGGGCAACGTCGGTTCAACCACCTCGCAGACGGTGACCGTGGACACCAAAGCGCCGCAGTACGGCATCACCATTGACGCCATCAGCGACGATACCGGGCAGTCCGGCAGCGACTTCATCACCAACGATACCTCGCTGACCGTGCGCGGCACGCTCGGCAGCGAGCTGGCGAGCGACGAGCGGGTGCAGATCAGCCTGGACGGCGGCGCGACGTGGATTGACGTCACGGTGAACCACACCCAGTGGACCTACACCGATACCCGCACGCTGACCGACAATGACTACACCTATCAGGTGCGCATCATCGACCAGGCGGGCAACGTCGGCTCCACCGCGCAGCAGGTGGTGACGGTAGACACCACGCCGCCGGTGACGAAGGGCACGATCGTCAGCTATACCGATAACGACGGCGAGCGTACCGGCGTCTTTGGTGAAAACGTGGCGACGGACGACACCACGCCGCTCATCAGCGGCACCCTGAACCAGGGGCTGGCGAGCGGTGAAATTGCGCAGCTTTACCGCGACGGCGTCCTGCTGGGCCAGGTCACCATGAACGGCGCGACCAGCTGGTACTTCCAGGACAGCGGCCTGCACGACGGTAACCATACCTACGTGCTGCGGATCACCGACGTGGCGGGGAACTACACCGACTCGGACGATTTTGTCCTCAAGGTCGATACCAGCATCCCGTCCACCACGGCGACCATTGCCGCCCTGACGACGCCGGACACCACGCCAATCCTGAACGGCACCGTGTCGGCGGCGCTGACCAACGGGGAGTATCTGGTTGTTACCGTCAACGGCAAAACCTACACCTCCGAAGCGGGCGGTGCGGTGGTGGTCGACCCGGATCACAACACCTGGTATCTGCAGATCCCGGACGGCGACGCGCTGACCGTGAAGAGCTACGACGTGACGGCGCAGGTGAAGAGCAGCGCGGGCAACGGCAATACGACCGGTACCACCACGGGCAGCATCGTGATTGGTAACGAGGAGTCGGTCACGCTGGGCTTTACAACGACCAGCGCGACCACGGCGAACGCCGCGAGCTATATGCTGGATTCGGACGGCCTGTGGACGGTGACGGCGAACCAGCAGATCGCCTCGGCGAATGCCGACAGCCGCAGCTCGTGGACGGTGGGCAGCAACTTTACGATGACGGGGAACTACACTTCCGGCACGTACGCGGATATCAACCGTGACGGCCTGAACGACATCCTGGCCGAAAGCACCAACTACAGCTACATGCAGCAGCTGATTAACAAAGGCGACGGCACCTACACCTCGACGGCGCTCAGCGGCTTTGGCGCGCTGGTCTGGTACGGCGCGGTGGTGGCGATTGATATTCAGGGCGACGGCTACACGGACTTTGTGGTTGGCGATGCGGGCGGTCCGGACTCCAGCACCTTCATGCTGAACAACAACGGCACGCTGGTCGGCAGCTCGAAGGCCGGAACCTACGGGACCTTCGTGTCCGGCTCGACGGTGGGGAACTACAACAGCCTGATTGAAGTCTCCGGCGTCGACTTGAACAACGACGGTAAGGTGGATATTGCCCAGCACACCACCAACGGCAGCAACAACTACGCGCTGTCGACGATGTTCAACCAAGGGAACGGCTCGTTTACCTGGGGGCAGAACTTCATCAACACCATGTACAGCGGCTCCGGTTCCGGCGCGGCGACCGACTCCGTCAGCATGACCTGGGGTGACTTCAACGGCGACGGCTACATGGATCTGTACATGAGCATGTACCGCACCTCCAGCGGCACCAACACTGGCGGCGTGCTGATGCTGAACGACGGCACCGGCAACCTGCTGGCGGGCACCGCGGTGGGCACGGCGACCACGGACAAGTTCGTCGGTAACGTCAGCGTGGCGGTGGACTGGAACATGGACGGCAACATGGACATCATCAAGCTGGCCAACAGCGGGCAGTCCTGGCTGTATACCAACAACGGTATCGCGGGCTCGGCGAGCTTCACGGCGTCGAAGTTCAGCACCGCCACGGCCACGCAGGTGTCCGGCGCGGCGCGCCTCGACTACGACTGGGACGGCGCGCAGGATCTGCTGATCTTCCGCCAGAACGGCAGCGTGATCCTGGAGCGCAACACCAATACCGTTGCGCCGGGGACGGCGATGCACCTGAAGATTGTCGACAGCGAAGGGATCAACGCCTTCTTTGGCAACACCGTTCAGCTGTACAACTCCGCGGGCAAGCTGGTTGCCAGCCAGATCCTCAACGCGCAGTCGGGGATGGGGATCAACGACTCCTCGTCGCTGATCAGCTTCTACGGTCTGGATGCCAACGAGACCTACCATGCGGTGCTGGTGCGCGCGACCAACGGCGTCTCCAGCAACGTCACCTGGGACGGGCTGGAAGCGGGCAACGGTAAGGAAGGCTACGTGCTGACCGCCGAAGCCGCCACCGGCGGCCACAGCGGGACGATCGTCGGGACCGGCTATAACGACACCTTCGTCGCGGAAGCGGGCACCTATACCTACAACGGCTCCGGCGGCTGGACGACGACCTCCGAGCACGATACCTGGAGCAGCACCGGCGGTATGGACGTGGTGGATTACATTAATGCCGGAACGGGCGTGACGGTAAACCTGGGGCTGACGACGGCGCAAAACACCGGCTTCAACACCGCGACGCTGGTGAATATTGAAGGGGTGGCAGGCTCAAACCACGACGACGTGATTACCGGCAACAGCGGTGATAACCAGTTCGAGGGGCGCGGCGGCAACGACATCTTCAACATCGGCAGCGGCGGCCACGACACGCTGCTCTACAAGCTGATCGACGCTTCCGACGCCACCGGCGGCAACGGCAGCGACGTGGTCAACGGCTTTACCGTCGGCACCTGGGAAGGGACCGCGGACACCGACCGCATCGACCTGCGCGATCTGCTCACGGGCAGCGGCTATACCGGAAACGGATCGGCCAGCTACGTCAACGGGGTGGCCACGCTGGACAACGGCGCGGGCAACCTCAGCGACTACATCCGCGTGGTGCAAAACGGCAGTAACACCGAGATCCAGATTGACCGCGACGGAACGGGCAGCAGCTTCGACCCAACCACCGTGGTCACGCTGAACGGGGTGCAAACGGATCTGGCAACGCTGCTGGCGAACCATCAGCTGCTGGTGGTCTAGTCCACACGCCGCGGAGGGCAACCTCCGCGGCACTTTGCCGTTCTTTACATCACTTACAGTAACCCTATAAATCATATGTTAATTTTTTCGATTGCGTTTAGGGACTGTTCAGTTTCTAACCATTCGGAAAGGATATTATTTCAGCGCGTGAATACCGCGCTGGACAGGACGTAGCATGATGAAAACACATCCGCTCTATGAGCCCTGGCTGCAGGCCATGCTCATTGTTGCGCAGCACTATCGCCTGGACTTCTCCGCGGAGCACGTCCGGGTGACGATCAATCACGAAAGCCAGTCCCCGCGCCAGCAGGTGCTGGAGGATATGGCGCGCCAGCTTGGGCTGGGCATGCGGCTGGCTCCGGCGGACTCCACGCTTCTCGACCCGTGGCGCCTGCCGCTGGTGGCCGAATTTACCGGCGGCCAGATTGCGGTAATTAACCGCATGGACAACGACGGCAACGTCAGCCTGCAGTTCAGCGGCGACGGCGGCCTTGAAACGGTGCTCACGCGCGACGAGCTGGGCACGCGCCTGAAGGGGCTGCTGGTGCTCCGCCCGCTGGAGTCCACGCCGGACGCGCGCGTGGACGATTACATCAAGCCCTACGAGAAAAACTGGTTCTGGCAGCTGGCGCTCAAGGACTGGCGGCGCTACAGCGACATCATGCTGGTGGCGCTGGTCGCCAACGTGCTGGCGCTTTCCGGAATGATTTTCTCCATGCAGGTGTATGACCGCGTGGTGCCCTCGCAGTCCGAAGCGACGCTGTGGGTGCTGTTCGGCGGCGTGATGGTGGCGATCCTGTTTGAGTTCATCATGCGCATGCTGCGGGTGCATATCTCCGACGTCATCGGCAAGCGCGCCGACCTGCGCATCTCCGAGCGCGTGTTTGCCCACGCGTTACGCATTAAAAACGGCGCGCGCTCGAAGTCGACCGGGTCGTTTATCGCCCAGATCCGCGAGCTGGAGTCGGTGCGCGAACTGATCACCTCCACCACCATCGCGGCGATTTCCGACGTGCCGTTCTTCCTGCTGTTCGTCTTTATCCTGTGGATGATCGGCGGCCCGCTGGTGCTGGTGGTGCTGCTGGCGGTGCCGCTGCTGCTGATCCCCGGCCTGCTGGTGCAGCGCCCGCTCGGGCGGCTCTCCAGCGAAGGGATGCGCGAGTCCGCCATCCGCAACGCCACGCTGGTGGAGGCGGTGCAGGGCATCGAAGACATCAAGCTGATGCGCGCGGAGCAGCGTTTTCAGAACCAGTGGAACAACACCAACGACGTGGCGGCGACCGTGGGGATGAAGCAGCGCTGGCTGACCGGCATGCTGCTGACCTGGACTCAGGAAGTGCAGTCCATCGTCTACGCGGTGGTGCTGCTGGTGGGCTGCTATCTGGTGATCAGCGGCGACATGACCACCGGCGCGCTGGTCGGGACCTCGATTCTGGCCTCGCGCACCATCGCGCCGCTGGCGCAAATCTCCGGCGTGCTCTCGCGCTGGCAGTCGGCGAAGGTGGCGCGCAAGGGTCTGGACGATCTGATGCAGCGCCCGATTGACGACCCGCAGCACGGCAAAAAGGTGCACAAATCGCACCTGCACGGCCGCTACGCGCTGGAGGACGTCGGGTTTTACTATGATGACGAAGAGAAGCTGAACGTGCTCAATATTGCCCGCCTGAATATCAAAGCCGGCGAGCGTATTGCGGTGCTGGGGCGTAACGGCTCCGGCAAAAGCACGCTGCTCCAGCTGCTGGCCGGGATGCAGGAGCCGCAGCAGGGATCGATCCTGCTCGACGATATCGCCCTCAACCATCTTGACCCGGCCGATCTGCGCCGCGATATGCAGCTGTTAAGCCAGCAGGCGCGGCTCTTCTTTGGCTCGGTGCGCGACAATATCGTGATGGGCAACCCGCTGGCGACCGATGAGGAGATCCACATGGCGCTGACGGTGAGCGGGGCGCTGGACTTTGTGCGCAAGCAGAAGATGGGCCTGAACTATACCATCAGCGAAGGCGGCGCCGGGCTGTCCGGCGGGCAGCGTCAGGCGCTGCTGCTGGCGCGCGCGCTGATCGCCTCGCCAAACATCCTGCTGCTCGATGAGCCGACGGCGTGGCTTGACGAGGTGAGCGAGAAGCAGTTTATCCAGCAGATGAAGGGCTGGCTCGGCAAAAACCGCACGCTGGTGGTGGCGACCCATCGCCTGGCGATCCTCGAGCTGGTGGACCGCATCATCGTGCTGGATAACGGAAAAATCGTGATGGACGGCCCGCGCGACGCCATCCTGCGCGACCACGGCATGGCGCCGATGAAGGCCGCGCCGCAGCGCACGGTGACCATGAAGCCGAAACAGGAGGCTACGGCATGAGCGACTTAACCCGCTACAACAGCCGCCTCCAGGAGCCTAAGCTGCCGCGCTCGACGCTGGTGGCGTGGAGCCTGTTCGCCCTGCTGGCGGTCTTTATCGCCTGGGCGAGCCTGTTCCACCTGGACGAAGTGACGACCGGCAGCGGCAAGGTGGTTCCCTCCTCGCACGAGCAGGTGATCCAGTCCCTTGAGGGCGGCATTATCCACAAGCTGCTGGTCCACGAAGGGGATATCGTCGAGCGCGGGCAGCAGCTGGCCCAGCTGGATCGCACCAAGACCGAGTCCAGCGTGCTGGAGAGCGAATCGCGCCTCAACGCGGCGATGGCCACGGCGGCGCGGCTGAGTGCCGAAGTGAACGACACGCCGCTGGTCTTTCCCGCCGAGCTCGACGACGACGTTGAGCTGGTGAAGCAGGAGACGGCGCTGTATACCTCGCGCCGCGACAGCCTCGAAAAAGGGATGGCCGGGCTTCGTCAGGGTGCGGCGCTGGTGCAGCGCGAGCTTGCCCTGACCCAGCCGCTGGTGAAGCAGGGGGCCGCCAGCAGCGTGGAAGTGCTGCGTCTTCAGCGTCAGAAAAACGAGCTGGAGAACAAAATGACCGAGATGCAAAACCAGTACTACGTCCGCGCCCGGGAAGAGCTGGCGAAAGCCAATGCTGAAATCGAGGCGCAGCGTTCGGTGATGAAAGGGCGCGAAGATTCGCTAACCCGGCTCACCTTCAACGCGCCGGTTCGCGGCATCGTTAAGGATATCGACGTGACCACCGTGGGCGGCGTTATTCCGCCAAACGGCAAGCTGATGACGCTGGTGCCGCTGGACGATCAGATGGTCATTGAAGCCAAAATCTCGCCGCGCGACGTCGCTTTTATCCATCCGGGCCAGCGGGCGCTGGTGAAAATTACCGCCTATGACTACTCCATCTACGGCGGGCTGGACGGTGAAGTGACCATGATCTCGCCGGATACGATTCAGGACGAGGTCAAGCGCGATATCTACTATTACCGCGTGTACATCCGCACCAGCGATAACCACCTGACCAACAAGCAGGGCAAAACGTTCCCTATTTTTCCGGGGATGATTGCCACGGTGGATATCAAAACCGGCGATAAATCGATTCTCGACTATCTGCTGAAGCCGCTTAACAAAGCGAAAGAAGCGCTGCGCGAAAGATAAGCCCGTAGCGATCGGTTTCCCGATCGCTATGATTATTTTTGAAGCACGGCCTGCTGGGGCTGTCGTTTCTCAACCGGATGAATATTGAGGTAGTGGGTGACGTAGGCAAAATAGAGCGCCGCGTAATTTTCAACCAGCTCGATAAAGCACGGGCGAACGTCGAGCGACCCGTCACCGCGATCCCGGAGGTAGCCCGCCTCTTCCGCGGATTTGATGATGCGATGGACGTGAATGCGCGAAACAAAAAACTCTTTTGCCAGCACGCTGGCGGAATACTCAATAATCGCCCCGCGCGCATTGAGATGTCGTCTCGCCTGGAGATAGAGATACAGCATAATCATTCTTCCGCCGTCCTTTTCGATAAATAACCCGATTTCAGGGAATATCTTTTTGAACGTTACGCCGCGAAAGAGATATTCCGCCGCGCGGCGGAAGAAGTTATGCCGCAGCGTCTCATTATCGAGAAGATCGACGTTGATATTATTCTCCGGGAAGAGACGCTTCACGGGTAAAAACGCGCCCGCCATATAGCGCTTGAGCTCATCGAGACCCTTCTGCGTGGGTTCGATTAACACCTTTCGGCGATCCTCTTCGCTGCGCCAGGTTTTAATGCGGTGCGTGGTTTTCAATAATGTGATAATTGCGATGACGCTGTTCGGGCTGGCAATGCCGTAGCGAGAACACAGCGTTTTAATTTCCGATACCGACGACGCCTGGTTTCCAAACACGAAGCAGCACATTGACAGGACGATATTAAAACGCGATTCCTGGAGCATGACTTTATAAAAAAGAGGCTGTTTCTTATAGATGGCATCGTTGATGTCAAAGTGTTCTTTTATCGCTTCATGGAAGCGGAGGTTCTTTTTTATAAAGTTTCTTCGATGCAGGAGAGCATCAATGGAAACATGTATATCCATAAATTTCCTTGTTAAAGAAAAGGATTTGTTTGATATTTACGATCTCAATAAATCTTCGCTTATTATACACGGAATAAATGAAATATACGCTCGCCTTTACCGAAATATAAGCTTTAACCCGTTTTCGCGCATTTCGTTACATGACGTAGCACCTCTGTCCTTGCACATTTTTGCAACATGATAAAATTGCGTTAACCACTGAGGGAAATAGGCACAAATTTGTACAGACGTCGCCCTAAGGATTATGCGGTTTTTTATTTCTTTTTATTATAAAGAAGAGAATAAATGGTGACTATAAGCGCTTTTTGTTTGATGAGATATGGTGCAATGGTAGTTGTTTTGCTACCATTTTGTTAGCAGGATGAAGTAAGCGCGCGGCATCCTGATTATAAAAACGCTATTGAATACTCCTTTTTGGGTATTATTTATTTGGTTTGATGATATTCAACATCATTGCTTTTGTACGCATGCATGACAGGAAAGATATATGGACAGGATTTCAACGCATAATACGGTATCCGTTATTTCCGGCTGTAATTTTGCTTTTGCAGGTCTGGCAGGATTACTTAAACAGGAAAATATCGCGATCAAACGCGTCTCTTACGATGTAGAAGAGGCCATCAACGACGATCGTATTTTATCGCAGCCGGTTTCGGCCTCCAGGCTTTTTGTTTTCTTTCACAGCGGCGTGGGAAATGTGCTGGAAGCCTTAAAAAAGACCGTTGATATTATCAATAATAGCGAAGCGAACCTTGAGGTTATTGCTTTCGGTCAGGGGTCAACAAGCTGGCTATACAGAATGTTTGCCTCGCTGATTATAGATAAAAATAAGCTTAAGCAGATTTACGTTATGCCCTGTGAAAACAGGAGGGAGAGTATTTCCTCTGATGATTTCGTTCTGCTTGAGCCGCTGGCCATTCAGGAAGAATTGCATCAAGGATATATTTTTGAAGGCCTCACCGAGAGAGAGCTTGATGCGGCAATCTATTTCTTCCGCGGGCTAACCGTTAAGCAGCAATCCCTGCGCGACGGCATCTCGATTAAAACGATCTATATTCACAGGCAGAAGGCCCTGCAGAAGCTGCAGCCCGCCATGCACTGCGTCAACGGCGCGCCGGCCAGGCAGAGCGGGGGGCTGGCGGCACAAAAGCCTGTCGTTCACGAGCTGCTTTTTACGGATGAGAATGTCGCTAAGGCGATTGAAAATAATGAGATTTTCCCCGTGTTTCAGGTCATCGTCGATCGCCAGAAACGTGCCACAGGTTTTGAGATCCTGCTGCGCTGGCAGCGTGAAAATACGCTGCTGATGCCGAGCGATTTTCTGCACAACCTGCGCAGCCGCTATATTTGGCTGAAGCTGACGGCCATTGTGATCAACGCCGCGGTGCGTGCGGTCAATAAATATAAAGGGGCCTATTACTTTGCCGTCAATATTCCCGCCGTGCTCGCTTCCGGCAATGCGCTGCCGGGAATGGCCAAAAAGGCGCTCGAGCTGCTTCACAACCCCGCGTGGGCCGACAGGCTGGTATTTGAGTTTGCCGAAAATATCGACGTCACGCAGGATAAAGACATTATTAATACCATGGCGCGGGTAAAAGAAACCGGCTGCAAATTATATCTTGACGACTGCTTCTCGCGGGATCACGTGATGTTCCCGGTTCGGCATATTCATTTTGACGGCCTGAAGCTGGATAAAGATCTGATCGACACCTTCGCCGCTAACGAAACGGACTCTAGCCTGATAAAAGCGATCATCTATTTTAGCCAGATGACGGGCACGGCCTGCGTCGCCGAGGGCGTGGATAGCGAGGAGAAATTTGCCGCACTGGCTGAGATGGGCGTAAACAGCTTTCAGGGGTTCTATTTCTCTGCGCCGGTTAAGGAGGCGCATCTGGACGGCACGCTGCTGCAGCTTATGCAGGCCGCGACCGACGAGAAACGCTAGCGGGTCGTCCCTGACCCTGCGATCTTACGCCAGCTGCGGGGGCAGGCAGACGCCAATCCCGCCGATGCCGCAATAGCCGTACGGGTTTTTATGCAAATACTGCTGATGATCGTCTTCGGCATAGTAGAACGGTTTTGCCGTGGCGATTTCCGTCGTCACCTGACGCTTATCGCCCGCCTGGTGCATCGCCGCCTGGAAGCGTTCGAGGCTGGCGCGGGCGGCGCTCTCCTGCTCTGGCGTGAGCGGGTAGATCGCGGAACGATACTGCGTGCCGCTGTCGTTGCCCTGACGCATCCCCTGCGCCGGGTCATGGTTCTCCCAAAAGACCTGCAGCAGCTGCTCGTAGCTAATCACGCTCGGGTCGTAGACCACGCGCACGGCCTCCGCATGGCCGGTCTCGCCGGAGCACACTTCACGGTAGGTTGGGTTTGGCGTGTATCCCCCGGTATAGCCCGCCGCGGTGCTGTAGACGCCGGGCAACTGCCAGAACAGGCGCTCAACGCCCCAGAAGCAGCCCATGGCGAACAGCGCGATTTCCATTCCATCAGGAACATTTGTCATTGAATGACCGTTTACCGCATGTAATGTAGCGACGGGCATGGGGGTGTTGCGTCCCGGTAATGCATCGGCTTGTGATACGAGATGCTTTTTATCGAATAAACTCACGGTGGGGCCTCCCGGGGAGCGATGTTTCGGTTAAGGTTGTCACGGCGCGTTTAATTGAACACAATAAACGCGATGAATGAGTCTAGATTTAATCATAAGAAATATTTGGGTGTTATACCCTTTTTCAACCCTTGATTGGGGTTTTGGGCTGATTAGCCGTCGAGGCCGCGGAGCGGCACTTCATTTGCTTCCAGGGGTGGACACAAGGATATTCAGGAGAAAACGTGCCAAAAATCCGCCAGTTATGTTTCGTCAGTCTTTTGCTGACAAGCGGAGTCGCCAGCGCGGCGAATGTTCGTTTGCAGGTTGAGGGGTTATCCGGGGCGCTGGAAAAAAACGTACGTGCGCAGCTGTCCACCATTGAGAGTGACGAAGTCACGCCGGACCGCCGCTTTCGCGCGCGCGTAGATGATGCCATCCGCGAGGGGCTAAAAGCGCTGGGCTATTACGAGCCGACGATTGACTTCGACCTGCGTCCGCCGCCGGCCAAAGGGCGCCAGGTGCTGATTGCCCGCGTCTCGCCGGGCGAGCCGGTCAAAATAGGCGGCACCAGCGTCATCCTGCGCGGCGGCGCGCGCACCGACCGCGATTTTCTTGACCTGCTCAGCACGCGCCCGAAGGTGGGCACCGTGCTTAACCACGGCGATTACGACCACTTTAAAAAGTCGCTCACCAGCGTCTCGCTGCGCAAGGGCTACTTCGACAGCCAGTTTGATAAAAGCCAGCTGGGCGTCGCGCTGGATCGCCATCAGGCGTTCTGGGATATCGATTACGACAGCGGCGAGCGCTACCGCTTCGGCGACGTGACCTTCGAAGGCTCGCAAATCCGCGAAGAGTATTTGCAGCATCTGGTGCCGTTTAAAAAAGGCGATTACTACCAGTCGAAGGATCTGGCCGAGCTGAACCGCCGCCTGTCGGCGACCGGCTGGTTTAACTCTGTCGTGGTTGCGCCGGAGTTTGAAAAAGCGCGCAAGACCAAGGTGCTGCCGCTGCACGGCGTGGTATCGCCGCGCACTGAGAACACCATTGAAACCGGCGTGGGCTACTCCACCGACGTTGGGCCGCGCGTCAAGGCGACGTGGAAAAAGCCGTGGATGAACTCCTACGGCCACAGCCTGACGACCAGCGCCAGCATCTCCGCGCCCGAGCAGCAGCTCGATTTCAGCTACAAAATGCCGCTGCTGAAGAACCCGCTCGAGCAGTATTACCTGGTGCAGGGCGGCTTCAAGCGTACCGATCTCAACGATACCGAGGCGGACTCCACCACGCTTGCGGTCTCCCGCTACTGGGACCTGTCCAGCGGCTGGCAGCGCGCCATTAACCTGCGCTGGAGCCTCGACCACTTTACCCAGGCCAACGTCACCAACACCACCATGCTGCTCTATCCGGGCGTGATGATCAGCCGAACCCGCTCGCGCGGTGGGCTGATGCCGACCTGGGGCGATTCCCAGCGCTACTCCATTGATTACTCCAACACCATGTGGGGATCGGACGTGGACTTCTCGGTGATTCAGGCGCAAAACGTCTGGATCCGCACGCTGTATGACAAGCACCGCTTCGTGATGCGCGGCAACCTCGGCTGGATTGAGACCGGCGATTTCGACAAAGTCCCGCCGGACCTGCGCTTCTTCGCCGGGGGCGACCGCAGCATTCGCGGTTACAAGTATAAATCCATCGCGCCGAAAGACGACGACGGCAAGCTGATCGGTGCCTCCAAGCTGGCGACCGGCTCGCTGGAGTATCAGTACAACGTCAGCGGCAAATGGTGGGGCGCGATGTTCGTCGACGGCGGCGAGGCGGTGAGCGACATCCGCAAGAGCGATTTCAAAACCGGCGCGGGCGTGGGCGTGCGCTGGCAGTCCCCGGTCGGGCCGATCAAGCTCGACTTCGCCGTTCCGGTCGGCGACAAAGAAGAACACGGTTTACAGTTTTACATCGGTCTGGGGCCTGAATTATGAGTTTATGGAAGAAGATAAGCCTCGGGGTGCTGATTTTTATCGTGCTGCTGCTCGGTACGGTGGCGTTCCTGGTGGGCACCACCACCGGCCTGCACCTGCTGTTTAACGCCGCCAACCGCTGGGTGCCGGGGCTGGAAATCGGCCAGGTGACGGGCGGCTGGCGCGACCTGCGCGTGAAGAACCTGCGCTATGAGCAGCCGGGCGTGGCGGTTAACGCGGGCGAGTTTCATCTGGCGGTGAAGCTCGGCTGCCTGCGGGACAGCAAGCTCTGCGTCAACGATCTGTCGCTAAAAGACGTTAACGTGGCGATAGATTCGAAAAAAATGCCGAAGTCTGCGCCGGTCGAGGAAGAGGACAGCGGTCCGTTGAATCTCTCCACGCCGTACCCGATTGCGCTTTACCGGGTCGCGCTGGACAACGTCAATATCAAGATCGACGACACCACCGTGTCGGTGATGGATTTCACCTCCGGCCTGCGCTGGCAGGAGAAAAACCTCACCCTGACGCCAACGTCGCTGCAGGGGCTGCTTATCGCCCTGCCGAAAGTGGCGGACGTGGCGCAGGAGGAGATCGTCGAGCCGAAGATCCAGAACCCGCAGCCGGAAGAAAAGCCGCTGGGCGAAACCCTGAAGGAACTCTTCTCTAAACCGGTGCTGCCGGAGATGACCGACGTTCATCTGCCGCTTAACCTCAATATTGAAGAGTTTAAGGGCGAGCAGCTGCGCCTGACGGGCGATACCGACCTGACGGTGTACAACATGCTGCTCAAGGTCAGCAGCATTGACGGCAACATGAAGCTCGACGCGCTGGATATCGACAGCAGCCAGGGCTCCGTTAACGCTACCGGCAACGCGCTGCTGCGCGACAGCTGGCCGGTGGATATCACCCTCAACAGCGCGCTCAACATCGACCCGCTGAAGGGCGAGAAGGTGAAGCTGAAGGTCGGCGGCGCGCTGCGCGAGAAGCTGGAGTTTGGCGTGAATCTCTCCGGCCCGGTGGACATGGTGCTGCGCGGCCAGACCCGGCTGGCGGAAGCCGGGCTGCCGATCAATGTTGAGATTGTCAGCAAGCAACTGTACTGGCCGTTCACCGGTGAAAAACAGTTCCAGGCCGACGACCTCAAGCTGAAGCTGAGCGGCAAGATGACCGACTATGCGCTCTCCTTCCGCACCGCGGTGAAGGGGCAGGGCGTGCCGCCTGCGACCATCACCCTGGATGCAAAAGGCAACGAGCAGCAGGTCAATCTCGACAAGCTGACCGTGGCGGCGCTGGAAGGCAAAACCGAGCTGACCGCGCTGCTGGACTGGCAGCAGGCGATCAGCTGGCGCGGCGAGCTGAAGCTGACGGGCATCAACACGGCGAAAGAGGTGCCGGAGTGGCCGTCAAAACTCGACGGGCTGATCAAAACCCGCGGCAGCCTGTACGGCGGCACCTGGCAGATGGACGTGCCGGAGATCAAGCTGGCGGGCAACGTGAAGCAGAACAAAGTTAACGTCGACGGCTCGCTGAAGGGAAACAGCTATCTGCAGTGGACGATCCCCGGCCTGCACGTGGCGCTGGGGCGTAACACCGCGGATATCAAAGGCGAGCTGGGGGTGAAGGATCTTGATCTGGACGCCACCATCGACGCGCCGAATCTGGACAACGCCCTGCCGGGCCTCGGCGGCACGGCAAAAGGGCTGGTCAAGGTGCGCGGCACGGTGGATGCGCCGCAGCTGCTGGCCGATATCACCGCCAATAACCTGCGCTGGCAGGAGCTGTCCGTTGCGCGCGTTCGCGTGGAAGGGGACGTGAAATCCACCGACCAGATCGGCGGCAACCTGAACCTGCGCGTGGAGCGCATCGCCCAGCCGGACGTCAATATTGGCCTTGTCACGCTGGACGCCAAAGGCAACGAGAAGCAGCACGACCTCCAGCTACGGGTGCAGGGCGAGCCGGTCTCCGGCCAGCTTCACCTCACCGGGAGCTTTGACCGCAAGGAGGAGCGCTGGAAGGGCACGCTGGACAATACCCGCTTCAACACGCCGGTCGGCCCGCTGGCGCTGTCGCGATCCATCGCGCTGGACTACCGCAACGCCGAGCAGAAGATCAGCATCGGGCCGCACTGCTGGACCAACCCGAACGCCGAGCTGTGCGTGCCGCAGACGATCGACGCGGGCGCGGAAGGGCGCGCGCAGATCAACCTCAACCGCTTCGACCTGGCGATGCTGAAACCGTTTATGCCGGACACCACCCAGGCGAGCGGCGTCTTCAGCGGTAAGGCTGACGTGGCGTGGGACACCACCAAAGAGGGGCTGCCGCAGGGCAGCGTGACGCTCTCCGGGCGCAACGTGAAGGTGACGCAGGTGGTCAACGACGCCTCGCTGCCGGTGGCCTTCGACACGCTCAATCTGAATGCGGATCTGCACAACAACCGCGCCGAGCTCGGCTGGACGATCCGCCTGACCAACAACGGGCAGTTCGACGGTAAGGTGCAGGTGACCGATCCGCAGGGGCGGCGCAACCTGGGCGGCAACGTCAACATTCGCAACTTCAACCTGGCGATGGTGAACCCGATCTTCTCGCGCGGCGAAAAGGCCGCCGGGATGCTGAACGCCAACCTGCGCCTGGCGGGGGATGCGCAAAACCCGCAGCTGTTCGGGCAGATGGGGCTTAACGGCATCGACATCGACGGTAACTTTATGCCGTTCGATATGCAGCCGAGCCAGATTTCGATGAACTTCAACGGCAGAAGCTCGACGCTTGCCGGGGTGGTACGCACGCAGCAGGGCGAAATTAACCTCAGCGGCGACGCCGACTGGAGCCAGCTGGAAAACTGGCGCGCCCGCATCGCGGCGAAGGGGAGCCGGGTGCGCATTACGGTGCCGCCGATGGTGCGCCTCGACGTATCGCCAGACGTGGTCTTTGAGGCGACGCCGAGCCTCTTCACGCTGGACGGCAGCGTGGACGTACCGTGGGCGCGAATCGTGGTTCACGACGTGCCGCAAAGCGCGGTGGGCGTCTCCAGTGATGAAGTTATGCTCAATGAAAATCTGAAACCTGTCGAAGAGAAGAGCGCGGGCATACCGATCAATAGTAATCTGATCGTGCACGTGGGGAATAACGTGCGGTTGGATGCGTTTGGGCTGAAGGCGAGACTCACCGGCGATCTGAAGGTTGCGCAGGATAAACAGGGGCTTGGCCTGAACGGGCAAATCAATATTCCTGAGGGGCGCTTCCACGCCTACGGTCAGGATTTGATTGTGCGTAAAGGCGAACTGCTGTTCTCCGGGCCACCGGATCAGCCGCTGCTGAACATCGAGGCGATCCGTAACCCTGACGCCACGGAAAACGACGTGATTGCCGGGGTGCGCGTGACCGGCTCGGCGGACGAGCCGAAAGCGGAGATCTTCTCCGACCCGGCGATGTCGCAGCAGGAAGCGCTTTCTTACCTGCTTCGCGGGCAGGGCCTGGAGAGCGGACAAAGCGACAGCGCGGCGATGACCTCAATGTTAGTTGGCCTGGGGGTTGCACAAAGTGGTCAGGTTGTGGGTAAAATCGGCGAGACGTTTGGCGTAAGCAATCTGGCGCTGGACACCCAGGGCGTAGGAGACTCGTCGCAGGTGGTGGTCAGCGGCTATGTACTGCCGGGTCTGCAGGTAAAATACGGCGTGGGGATCTTTGACTCACTGGCAACACTCACGCTACGCTATCGCCTGATGCCTAAGCTATATCTGGAAGCAGTGTCTGGCGTAGATCAGGCACTTGATCTGCTCTATCAGTTTGAGTTTTAGCAATGCGAATATTTGTTTACGGCAGTTTACGTACCAAGCAGGGCAACAGTCACTGGATGACCAACGCCCTGCTGCTGGGAAATTACAATATCGAAAACTACCAGTTGTACAGTCTGGGCCACTATCCAGGCGCGGTTCCGGGCAACGGAACGGTACAGGGTGAGGTTTATCGTATTGATAATGCCACGCTTGCCGAACTTGATGCCTTGCGCACCAGGGGCGGTGAGTACGCACGCCAGTTGATCCAGACTCCTTATGGGAGCGCCTGGATGTATGTCTACCAGCGTCCCGTCGACGGACTGAAGCTGATAGAAAGCGGTAACTGGTTGGACAGAGACCAGTACTGATAAATGACAACGCCACCGAAAGGTGGCGTTGTTTTTTGCGACGTTCTTCGCGTTCTGCTGCGCCTTTTTTTCATCAATTTCTTTTTTTCGTCGAGCAGGTTTCTGCTTTCTTCATCGCTGCGCGTTTTTTGCTGGTCTCCACACTTTTGAGGGTGTAAAACCTTGTCGTCGCCAAAAGAGTTATACTAAGTATAACTTCGGAGGTGCAGATGCGTATAACCATTAAGAAATGGGGAAACAGTGCGGGTATGGTCATTCCTGGCGTGGTAATGAAAGCGCTCGGCTTGAAGCCGGGCCAGAGTATGGAGGCTCATGTGACGAATAATCAGTTAGTGCTCACTCCGGTAACAAAGCAGTATTCACTGGAAGAGTTGCTCGCTCAGTGCGATATGTCCGCGCCTGAAATTAGCGAGCAGGAGGTATGGGGAAGCGCTAAGCCGGCGGGCGATGAGGTATGGTAAAGCGGCCCTGTTTTGAACGAGGCGACATCGTTCTGGTTGGGTTCGATCCTGCCAGCGGCCACGAGCAGCAGGGAGCAGGACGGCCCGCTTTGGTGCTTTCCGTGAGCGCGTTCAATCAGCTGGGCATGACGCTGGTGGCGCCCGTCACCCAGAGCGGCAATTTTGCCCGCTACGCGGGGTTCAGCGTGGCGCTTTCTTGCGAAGACGGTGACATTCAGGGCGTGATTCTCGTGAACCAGATCCGCATGATGGATTTAGGCGCGCGGCAGGCCAAACGCATTGGCGTGGCGTCCGATGAAACGGTAGAAGACGCGCTTCTGCGGCTGCAGGCGATAGTGAGCTAACTGCCGGAAATCGCCCACAAAAAAGCCCCGACCAGCGGGGCTTAATAACAACAAGAAGTTTTATTTCTTAGCAGCACGCTCGAAGGACGCGATGATTTCTGCTTTTGCAGCTTCCGCGTTGTCCCAGCCGTCCACTTT
>AGFS01024863.1_pt1 | contig 20814 bp, 25 predicted proteins | sample 305828 | NCBI WGS metagenome assembly AGFS01 (sample SAMN02954281, study PRJNA62041) | ant fungus garden metagenome | biome: terrestrial; feature: Atta colombica fungus garden; material: fungus garden; isolation source: Atta colombica fungus garden top | host: Atta colombica | place: Panama: Gamboa...
CATTACAAAATCATGGATTAACCGGAGAAAACCTGATGAAAGAAGCGCTTGGTCTGATCGAAACCAAAGGTCTGGTGGCCTGCATTGAAGCCGCGGATGCGATGTGCAAAGCCGCTAACGTTGAGCTAATTGGCTATGAAAACGTCGGCTCCGGCCTGGTCACCGCGATGGTGAAGGGCGACGTCGGCGCGGTGAATGCTGCCGTAGATTCCGGCGTGGAAGCGGCAAAACGCATCGGCGAAGTCGTCACCTCTCGCGTCATCGCGCGTCCGCATAACGACATCGAAAAAATCGCGGCGCAGCACAAAGCATGACGTGACAGGGGGCGCCCCGTCTCCACCCTTTTAGTCTGATGAAGGATAGACTCATGATTGAACTGGATAACGATTTGCAGTCCCGGCAGAACGCCCGGGAACTGGTGCGCAATGCCAAAAAGGCGCAGGAGATTCTGGCCACCTTTTCGCAGCAGCAAATCGACGCCATCGTGAAAAACGTGGCCCAGGAAGCAGCGCATCATGCCGAAGCGCTGGCGAAAATGGCCGCGGAAGAAACCGGTTTTGGCAACTGGCAGGACAAAGTGCTGAAGAACCGCTTCGCCTCGCTGCGCGTCTACGACGCCATCAAAGATATGAAGACCGTCGGCATCATTCATGACGATCCGCTACAAAAAGTGATGGACGTGGGCGTGCCGCTGGGGGTGATTTGTGCGCTTGTACCGTCGACCAATCCGACCTCCACGGTCATCTACAAAACGCTGATTGCACTGAAGGCCGGCAACGCGATTATCTTCTCCCCGCATCCCGGCGCCCGCCAGTGCAGCTGGAAAGCGATTGAAATCGTGAAGCGCGCGGCGGAAGCGGCAGGCGCCCCGGCCGGTAGCGTCGATGCCATTAGCCAACTGACCCTCGAAGCCACCTCAGAGCTGATGCACAGCAAAGACGTTTCGCTGATCCTGGCGACCGGCGGCGAAGGCATGGTGCGCGCCGCCTACGCGTCCGGCACGCCTACCATTAGCGGCGGCCCGGGTAACGGCCCGGCGTTTATCGAGCGCAGCGCCGATATCCCCCACGCAGTGAAAGATATCATCACCAGTAAAACCTTCGATAACGGCGTAATCTGCGCCTCCGAGCAGTCGATTATCGTCGAACGCTGCATCTACGACGAAGTGCATCGCGAACTGGAAGCTCAGGGCGCGTACTTCATGAACGAAAACGAAGCGGCGAAAATGGCGGCCCTGCTGCTGCGTTCCAACGGCACCATCAACCCTAAAGTGGTGGGTAAAACCGCGCTCTATCTGAGCCAGATGGCCGGCTTCTGCGTCCCGGCCAGCACCCGGGTGCTGATTGCCGAGCAGGCCACGGTATCGCATACCAACCCCTACTCGCGGGAAAAACTTTGCCCGGTACTCGGCCTGTACGTCGAAGAGGACTGGAAAGCCGCCTGCCACCGCGTCGTGGAGCTGCTGACCAACGAAGGCCTCGGCCACACGCTGGTGATCCACACCCGCAATCAGGACGTCATCCGCCAGTTCTGTCTGGAAAAACCGGTTAACCGCATTCTGATCAACACCCCGGCGGCGCTGGGCGGCATTGGCGCAACCACCAACATCACCCCGGCCCTGACGCTCGGCTGCGGCGCGGTCGGCGGCGGCTCCAGCTCAGACAACGTCGGGCCGATGAACCTGCTCAACATCCGCAAAGTGGGCTACGGCGTGCGCTCCATCGATGAGCTGCGCGCGCCGGGCAGCCGCCCGGAACCGCAGCCGACCATCGTCAGCCCGGCGGCTGGCCCGAACCGCAGCATCTTCGACGATGAGCGTTTTAACGCCCCGGCGACCGCTGCCACCGCAGCCCACCCGGCCAGCGCCGACGATCGCTTTGCGTCTACCGCCGCCGTCGGCGCGGACAGCGAGATTAATGAGCAAAACGTGGAACGCGTCATCCGCCAGGTGCTGGAACGACTTGGTAAGTAACACATTGATATAAGGCGATAAAAAAAATGATTCTCGCAAAGGTAGTCGGACATGTCGTCGCCACGCAGAAGTGCGATGAGCTACGGGGCAGCAACCTGCTGCTGATCGTCAAATTAGATGATGACCAGCAGCCGATGAAAGACCAGACCTGGGTTGCCGTTGATAGCGTCGGCGCCGGTATGCACGACATCGTGCTGGCCGAAGAGTACCTGGCGCTCAACAAAGAGCGCTACAAGGCCATGTCGGTGGTCGCCATTGTCGAGAACGTGTTTCGGGACGCTTAAGGAGTCAATAACCCAATGAGTGAATTTTTGCTGAAACCCCGGATTCGCTTTGGTCAGGATGCGCTTGCCATCCTGAACGAGCTGCCCGCCCGCAACGTGCTGCTGGTCACCGACCAGGTGATGGTTAAGTTTGGCCTCGCCGATCGCGTCACGCAGATCCTCAATGCGCGCGGCATCGCTTTCCAGGTCTGGGACGACGTGGTGGCCGACCCGGATATCGCCACCGTGGTACGCGGTATGAAGCGGATGGATAACAGCTATCCGGATCTGGTTATCGCGCTGGGCGGCGGTTCGGTGATTGATGCAGCCAAAGCGGTTATTTTCGCCCTGGCGCAAACCCGTCCGGACGCACACCGCGAGCCGCCCTGCTTTGTGGCGATCCCCACCACCAGCGGCACCGGCTCTGAGGTCACCGCCTTTTCAGTGGTGAAAGCCCACGCCGAGAAGCTGGTGCTGGTGGACCCGTCGCTGCTGCCGGACATCGCCATTCTTGACCCGGCGCTGGTGGCCTCGGTGCCGCCGGCGATCACCGCCGATACCGGGATGGACGTGCTGTGTCACGCACTGGAAGCCTATGTCTCCCTCGCCGCCAGCGACTTTTCCGATGCGCTGGCGGAGAAAGTGGTGCAGCAGGTATTTCGCTTTCTGCCGACCTGCTGGCGCAACGGTGGCGACCTGCTTGCGCGGGAAAAGATGCACAACGCCTCCTGCATGGCGGGCATGGCGTTCACCAACGCGTCGCTGGGCATTACCCACAGCCTTGCCCACGCTCTCGGCGGCGTGTTTCGCGTCCCCCACGGTCGCGCCAACGCCCTGCTGATGGCGGACGTGGTGGCCTGGAACGCCGATTATCACGGGCAGTGCGCTACCGATGCCGCCCGCAAATACGCCCGATTAGCCCATCTGCTGGATCTGCCTGCGGCCACTACCCGCCAGGGCGTCGCCAGCCTACTGGTCGCCATTCAGGCGCTAAAAGACGAAATGAGCATGCCGGCCGGCATCCGCGATACCGGCATCCTCGTAGACGCGTTTGAACAGCGGCTGGCGGAGATGGTCGGCCAGGCGCTACGCGACAGCTGTACCCCGACGAACCCACGCGCGCCGGACCCTCACGCACTGACCGAACTCTATCGCCGGGCATGGACCGGCAACGCCGTTCAGGGCCACTGATAACAAGATTTGGAGAACCTTACCCATGGCACACTACAGCTTAACGCCGCGCGTCAAAGTGTTGGCAGAACGTTTACTCTCACAAAAAAGCACCCTGTGCACCAAACATGCCACCACGCTGAACGCCCTTGATGGCGATATCGCCGGGGTTCCCGCCGCCGTCAAACCGGCGCGCCGCTTCTATGAACTGATGCGCCAGCTGCCGCTGTGCATCAGCGCCGACGAACTGATCGTCGGCAACCAGACCCGCAAACCGCACGGGGCGATTTTCCACGACGAGAGCGCCGCCCGTCGCCCGTCCGCGTTCCAGTTCCTCAACCTGAATAGCGAACTCGACTCCCCGGATTACAAGCTGGTGATGGAAAAAGGCGTGCTGGCGATAAAACATCAACTGGAAGAGAAAACCCGCGCGCTGGGCAGCGCCGTTAGCCGCAGCGGCATGGACGAAATTAACGGCTGCCGCGCGGCCATCTACGCCTGCGATGCCCTGCTGGCGCTGGCGCAAAACCTGGCCAACAGCGCGGAACAGCTGGCTGCCGTGGAAACCAACGCTTACCGTCGGGCGGAACTGCTGGACAGCGCCGCCATTCTGCACCACGTTCCGGCGCATCCGGCGCGCAGCTTCAAAGAAGCGTGTCAGGCCTTTTATCTGTTCCAGCTGGCGCTCCATCTCGATAACGGCAGCTACGCCGTCAACCCGGAAGGCGCCGACAAAGCCCTGCTCCCTTACTACCAGCACGATATCAACAACGGCGCGCTCTCCCGGCAGCAGGCGTATGAAATCGTCGAATCGCTGTGGTTCAAGCTGGCGGAACTGTGCGAAGTGCGCGCCGCATGCGCGATAGACGGTTATCCAATGTTTGACGCCATGCTGCACGGCGCAAGCCTTGAGAATGCGCGCATCAACGAACTCTCCGACATGTTCCTCAGTGCGCAGCAAAACCTGAGTACCCTGAATCTGCCGGTGCGTCTGTTCAAGGGAGTGCAACTCGTTTCCGCCGCCCCGTTTGCCGCCGCCGGCGATACGCCGGCAGCAGAAGGGCTGACTCCGCGCATGCAGCGCCTGCGCAACCACTACCTGACCGTGCGCCCGAGCGTCTCTATCTATCGCGCACTGGCCTTTACCGAAGTGGTAAAAGCCAACCCCGGCATGCCGACAATTCTGCTGCGCGCCAAAGCCTTCCGCCACGCCTGCGAAACCGCGCCAATTCTGATTCAGGATGATGAGCTGATCGTCGGTCATCCGTGCGGCAAGCCGCGTGCGGGAGCCTTCTCGCCGGATATCGCCTGGCGCTGGGTGCGCGACGAACTCGACACCATGAGCACCCGTCCGCAGGATCCGTTTGAGATCAGCGAAGCAGATAAGAAAACCATCCGCGAAGAGATCGTACCGTTCTGGGAAGGCCGCTCGCTGGACGAAATTTGCGAAGCCCAGTACCGCGAAGCGGGCGTATGGGCATTCAGCGGCGAAACCTTCGTCAGCGACCTCTCGTACCACCAGATCAACGGCGGCGGCGACACCTGCCCGGGCTACGATGTGCTGCTGTTTACCAAAGGGATGAACGGCATTAAAGCCGACGCCGAGGCGCATCTTGCCAGCCTGTGCATGGAAAACTCGGAAGATATCGACCGTATTTACTACTACAAGGCGGCCATTGAAACCTGCGAAGGGGTGATTAACTACGCACACCGCATCGCCGCCCGCGCCCGCGAACTGGCCGCCGTTGAACAGAACGCCCAGCGCCGCGCCGAGCTGCTGACCATCGCCGAGGTGAACCAGAACGTGCCGGCGAATCCGCCGAAAACGCTGCAGGAGGCGCTACAAAGCATCTGGACCGTGGAATCGCTGTTTGAAATCGAAGAGAACCAGACCGGGCTGTCCCTGGGGCGCGTAGACCAGTACTGCTACCCGATGTTTGAAGCCGATATCCGCGAAGGCCGCCTGACTCACGACACCGCGCTGGAGCTGCTGCAGGCGTTTATCATCAAATGCGCCGAGCTGATGTGGATGTCCAGCGAGTTGGGAGCGAAATATTTCGCTGGCTATCAGCCGTTTATCAACCTGACCGTCGGTGGTCAGAAGCGCTCCGGCGGCGATGCCTGTAACGACCTGACTTATCTGATTATGGACGCCGTGCGCTTCGTGAAGGTTTACCAGCCGTCGCTGGCCTGCCGTATTCACAACCAGTCGCCGCAGAAGTATATGGAAAAAATCGTCGACGTCGTCAAAGCGGGGATGGGCTTCCCGGCCTGCCACTTCGACGACTCCCATATCAAGATGATGCTGCGAAAAGGCTTCGATTTCGAAGACGCCCGCGACTACTGCCTGATGGGCTGCGTTGAGCCGCAGAAATCCGGGCGCATCTACCAGTGGACCTCCACCGGCTACACCCAGTGGCCTATCGCCATTGAGTTCGTTTTAAACCGCGGTCGGATGGTGCTGTTTGACAGCTATCAGGGGCTGGATACCGGCGACCTGCGCGACCTGCACACCTTCGAAGCGTTCGACGCGGCGGTGAAAAAACAGATTGCCCATATCGTACGCCTGTCGGCGATTGGTACGGTCATCAGCCAGCGCGTACACCGCGACGTGGCGCCGAAGCCGCTGATGTCGCTGCTGGTGGAAGGCTGCATGGAAAAAGGGAAAGACGTTGCCGCTGGCGGCGCGATGATCAACCACGGCCCGGGGCTGATATTCTCCGGTCTGGCGACCTACGTCGATTCCATGGCGGCGATTCGTAAGCTGGTGTTTGAAGATAAGAAATACACCCTTGAACAGATGCGCGACGCGCTGCTGGCGAACTTTGAAGGCTTTGAAGGCCTGCGTCGCGACTGCCTCAACGCGCCGAAATACGGCAACGATGATAACTACGTTGACCAGTATGCACTGGATATCACCGAGTGGACCGAGCGCGAGTGCCGTAAGTACAAGATGCTCTACTCCACCCTGAGCCACGGCACACTATCCATCTCCAACAACACGCCGATCGGTGAGCTCACCAACGCCACGCCGAACGGTCGCCTGGCGTGGATGCCGCTCTCCGACGGCATCAGCCCAACCCAGGGCGCGGATAAGCAGGGTCCAACGGCGATCATCAAGTCGGTGAGCAAGATGAATGTCGAAACCATGAATATCGGCATGGTGCACAACTTCAAGTTCCTCAAAGGGCTGCTGGATACCCCGGAAGGTCGTCACGGCCTGATTACCCTGCTGCGCACCGCGTCGATTCTCGGCAATGGCCAGATGCAGTTCAGCTATGTCGATAACGAAGTGCTGAAAAAAGCCCAGCAGGAGCCGGAAAAATACCGCGACCTGATCGTCCGGGTCGCGGGCTACAGCGCCTACTTCGTTGAGCTGTGCAAAGAAGTTCAGGACGAGATTATCAGCCGTACGGTCATCGAGAAGTTCTGATAAAGATACGGACGTTTTTGGACAGGGAAGTCCCTATCGTTTTTCTGGAGGTATGTGTGAGCGCAAAACAAGAATTAACCGGGCGAATATTCAATATTCAGAAATATTCGATCTATGACGGCGATGGGATCCGCACGCTGGTTTTTTTCAAAGGCTGCAACATTCGCTGCCCGTGGTGCGCTAACCCGGAAGGGCTGAATAGCCAGTTTCAGGTAATGTTCTCCCAGGATAAATGCATCAACTGCGGTGACTGCGTCAAAGTCTGCCCGGCGGGAATTCATTATCGGGCGGAGGAAAACGGTGAAATGAAGCATTTCGTCAACCGCAATAAAGACTGCATCGGCTGCCGCAAGTGCGAAGAGATCTGCACGCAGAACGCGCTGGATATTATGGGTAAAGATGTCACCGTCAGCGAACTGATGGAGATCATCATGCAGGACTACGACTTTTATATCTCCTCCGGCGGCGGCGTCACCATCGGCGGCGGAGAAATGAGCCTGCAGACCGATTTTGCCGTCGCGCTATTTAGCGAATGCAAAAAGATGATGCTCAATACCGCCGTGGAAACGCAGGGCACCACGCCGCTGGCTAATTATCAAAAGCTGGCGCCGGTGACCGACACCTTCTTATTCGATATTAAGCAAATTAATAGCGAGCACCATAAAGCGTTATTTGGCATTGGTAACGAAGGCATTCGCCGCAACCTGGAGTGGCTGGTGGATTCCGGCGCTAACGTCATTATCCGCATGCCGCTGGTTCGCGGCTATAACGACTCGTTCGATGCCATTACTGGGGCCATTGATTATGTACAAAAGCTGGCGAAGCGCGGAAATATCCACCGCATCGATATGCTGCCGTACCACCAGCTCGGGCGCAAAAAATATGAGCGCCTCGATATGCCCTATCCCATTACCCAGGACCCAACGTATTCCGCCGAGGAGTTAGACCGGTTGGAAACGTTCTTCACGCAGTTTGATTTTGATATTCGCTTAGTCCGCCATTAACAGGAGCCGACAATGAAAAGTTTAGGCGTAATTGAAACGCGAGGGTTAGTTGCCGCCGTTCACGCGGTGGATGCCGCCTGTAAAAGCGCAGGCGTGTCCTGCATTGGCTACCGCAAAGTCGGTTCGGGGCTGGTGAGCGTCTGCTTTGAAGGGGAGATCAGCGCGATTCACACCGCTATCGAACGCGGCGTGGCCGTCGCTGAGCTTATCGACCCGCAGGTGAAATCCCTGACGATCGCTCGTCCGGAACGCAGCGTCGTGGAAGCCCTCAGCACCCTCAAAGGCCATCCGCCGCGTGCGGAAGCTGCCGCTGTAGCCCCGCTTGAGGCTGAAATCGTCGCACTCGCCGCTGTGGAAACAAGGGAACCCACTGAGCCCGCCGCCGCGCCCGCGGCGACGGAAGATAAAAACGCGGCGATGAGGAAAGGGAAGAAGACATGATCGACACCCTGCTCCATGAAAAAATCGCCGCCCGCCTGAGCCACGTTGCGCCGGCTATCCCGGTCGGCATCTCTAACCGTCACGTCCATCTAGCACAGCAGGACGTCGAAGCGTTATTTGGCAAGGGCTATGTCCTCACGCCGTTTAAGCCGCTGCGTCAGCCGGGACAGTTCGCCGCCCGGGAGTGCGTCACAGTGGTCGGTCCGAAGGGCTCGCTCACCCACGTGCGCGTCCTCGGCCCAACCCGCCCGGTATCGCAGCTGGAAATCTCCCGCGCCGACTGCTTTACCCTCGGCATCAAAGCACCGGTTCGCGAATCCGGCCAGCTGGAGAATGCGGGCAGCGCGCTGCTGATCGGCCCGGCAGGCCACGTTGAACTGCGGTCTCAGGTGATTTGCGCCTGGCGGCATATCCATATGTCACCGCAGGACGCCCGCCAGCTGAACGTCACTAACGGCCAGAAGGTTAGCGTCCGCAGCAACGGTGAACGCCAGCTGACCTTCGATGAAGTGGTCGTGCGGGTACGCGAAGACTTCGCGCTGGAGTTTCATATTGATACCGAAGAGGCCAACGCCGCCGGCTTGAAAAACGGCGCGCAGGTCGCGCTCATCGGCTAACGGAGGCTCGCCATGACCAACCAACAGATGGAAGAGCTGGTTGAACGCATTATCCAGCGTCTGCGGCCGCCGGTACTGGTAATGGTGACCGCTGCGGCGGGCTACCGGCACGCTATTCGCCAGCGGCTGGCCGGCTGCGGCGAGAGCCTCCACCTGGCGCTGGATAGCGGCATTGACGACGGCGAGCAATGGCAGAGTATCGGTAAAACGCTACCGGCGGCTGACTGGCAATATGGGCTGCCGTCCGCTGCGTATAAAGCGCTGCTGCTGCCGTTTCTCGACTACCCGCTGGCGGCGGATCTGGTGAATGGTTCTCTGCACAGTCCCCTTGCCCGCCGCGTGCACGATGCTCTGCTGAGCGGTCTGCCGGTGCTGGCGCTGCGCTATCACTGCGATCCCGCCAGCGAGCTTAACCAGCTGCAGGGCGCGCAGCCTGATACCGCTTACGCCGGGCATATGCAGGCCACGCTTTCCCGCCTGGCCGAATGCGGCGTCACGCTGTGCACCATGAACGAATTGCTGGAGAAGCTGGCGTCGGGTCGCGAAGCAACGGTGACGCCGGCGAGCGGTCCGCGCCGTTATCTCACTATCACAGACGTGGTGAATAATCCGGCGCTGGCCGGTGCGCCTCAAGCGCAGTTAACCGATGCCGCTATCGATTTTTTAAAAAACAGAAAAAAGAACCTTACCTTAAATAGTAAACCCGGAGTTTAACTTATGTCTTCAAAAACAAAGTGTTGGCTATGGATGCTGCTGGTTATCGTTTCCGAAACCTCAGCCACCTCCACCCTCAAAATGTTCGGCAGCAGTGAAGGGATAACCAAAATGCTGCTGCTCGGGCTGCTGGTGCTGCTGTATTGCACCTGCTACTACTCGCTGTCCCGCGCGGTGAAAGATATTCCCGTCGGTCTGGCTTACGCCACTTGGTCCGGTACCGGCATCCTCGTGGTATCGACGCTGGGAATGGCGTTTTACGGCCAGCACCCGGATACCGCCGCCATTATCGGCATGGCTGTTATCGCCAGCGGTATCGTGATCATGAACCTGTTTTCCAAAATGGATAGCGAAGAGAGCGAGGAAGCGCCCACAGTACCCTCGGCTGCTTCATCGCTGGACAAAAAAGTCTCCAACTAACTGAAAAGGAATCGCATATGTTTAACCTCGGATTTTTATGGCTGGCGCTGTCTATCGGCTCCGAAATCACCGGCACGTCGATGATCAAAAAGACCAACGGCTTCAGTAAACTGGCGCCGTCGGTGCTGGTGGTCTGCGCCTACGGCCTGTGCTACTTCGCCCTCACCCGCGCGATGAGCACTATTCCGGTCGGCGTCGCCTACTCGTTATGGTGCGGCTTTGGTATCGTCGGCGTCACGATTTGCTCGATGATCCTCTATAAGCAAAAACCGGATATTCCGGCCATCCTCGCCATGGTGCTGATCATCTCCGGCGGCATCATTATGAACGTCTTCTCCAGCATGTAAGTCCCGCCTGCGCCTTCTTTTATTACTATGAAGGCGCCAAAATTTTGGCTGAATAAACTGTTATTGGCGAAGTGCAATTAATTGCTAATATTGATTTTGCATTTTCACACTGAAGTCTGGCAGCGCACTGGCGAATATTCGCGCCAGCGTCTGCAGACACGACGTCATTCACCGCCAGCTATCCTGCGGTGGATATGGGAACTGGTCGGTACTGCAGAGTGAAAATGGTGCTGCTGATGAATCTCAATACGCTGGAAATAGTATGAGACCCATCACTTATTTATAGTGCGTTGCAGGATATGAATGTGGCCATCAGTGATACGTGGTGGGCAGTAGCAGGAGTAGATAATAACGTTACCAGCATGTCATCTTTCATCATCAGCCGTTCAGATAAGAACTCTTTTATCGTGTCGTTTAGCCAGTTGGAAGCCAGAATGGATAACATGGTGCCTCCCGTTACTACGGCCAGAACGGGGGTTATTTTCCCGTAAGCGTACTGTTTATCGTGATGATTTTGCGTCTGATCCTACACGACCACTTTTTGGTCTTTTACGGTACCCTCAGCACCGATATAATTCCTGAATGAAAACAGCTCACGATATCTTCCCCCCGGAACAAACCGCCACGGCACTGGCACATTTTGCATGGTGCGCTCTGGTCGCCTTACGTACAGCGCAACAGGATGGCCATGCATTGTCGCCACTCCGCACGCATGCATTTTTACTGCGCTGGCTGACTGTAGCGTATAAGCAAAAACGGTTTCCGCGTGCAATCGCATCTGATATTGAGAATCTGGTGGTATTGGGGCGCCAGAAAGGCCTTGCTGCCAGCTTATTCAGTCGCCTGAAAAGTCTCTGGTCTTCGTGCAGCGAACCGGTGTCTGCTCCGTCAGATTTGTACAGTCTGACATACGCAATTGCACAGCTTAAATCACAGGGCTGGATAAATGCGGCGGTGAGTAACAGGGACTGGAACAATGAAGCTCTTTTAGTTCAGGAATACAGCGATACGAATGCACTGCTGGTAAGGAAGTCAGCGTTGACTCATGGGTTTTCTGATGAGGGCAAGCTGATTGCACCGATTGAATTTATGTAAGCGTCACATTTAAACCGTCTGTGCAGTGGGCTCCGGTTCCGGGAAAATAGTGTCCATCATTTTTAATGGACACTATCGCGTGAAACACCGGACATGGCTCCTTGAGGTACTTCGCCTCCACTTTGAAGAAAAACTGCCGCGCATTGAGGCTGGACGCCGGCTGGGCATCCCCAAAACCACGGCCTGCGATCTCTTTGTTCGCTTCAGGAAGGCCGGTCTCTCCTGGCCTTTGCCACCACGAATCAACGGCAAAAATCTGGATAAGCGGCTTTACCAACAGGCATCCCGAAAATCGTCCGTTCTTCCCGTCGTGCCTGCTCCCTGTGAAATCCCTGTCGCCCGCAAACGACCACGACGCCCCAACTTCCCCCGCGATTTCAAAATCGCACTGGTGGCGCAGTCGATGCAGCCCGGCGTCAGCGTGGCGCAGCTTGCCCGTGAAAATAACATCAATGACAATCTCCTGTTCAACTGGCGGCGTCGTTATCAGCAGGAGCTGCCAGGGACTCCGGCCAGCACGCCAGCACTGCTCCCCGTGACGCTGATCGCTACCGAAAGGGCGGTGAACCCGCTGACCCCCTCTGCGGAAGAGTCTCCCTGCTGTGAGCTGGTCCTGCCCGCCGGAACGCTTCGTATCAGTGGCAAACTGACGCCGGGGCTGCTGCAGACGCTCATCCGGGAAATGCAGGGAGGGTGCCAGTGACATCACTCCCCGCAGGTTCCAGCATCTGGCTGGTTGCCGGCGTGACGGATATGCGCTGCAGCTTCAACGGACTGGCGTCGAAGGTGCAGAACACGCTGCGGGATGACCCGTTCAGCGGACATCTGTTCATCTTCCGCGGCCGTCGCGGCGACATGATAAAGGTGCTGTGGGCGGACCGGGATGGCCTGTGCCTGTTCACTAAACGGCTGGAGCGCGGGCGCTTCGTCTGGCCGGTGACCCGTGACGGCAAGGTTCATCTGACGCCGGCGCAGCTGTCGATGCTGCTGGAAGGCATTAACTGGAAGCATCCCCAGCGGACGGAACGGCCTGGAATACGCATATAACCTTCTGTAAAGTGGGGTTATGGAGACCTCAAATGCCCGGCTCAGGGCATTGCTGCAGGAGCAGCAAACGACCCTACGCAAAATGGCGGAATATAACCGTCTGCTCTCGCAGCGGGTGGCGACGTACGCCAGCGAAATCAACCGCCTGAAGGCGCTGGTAGCCAAGCTTCAGCGCATGCAGTTCGGCAAAAGCTCCGAAAAGCTGCGTGAGAAAACGCAGCGCCAGGTGCGCGAGGCGGAGGAGCGCATCAGCGCCCTGCAGGAGGAGATGGCTGAGGTACTGGGTGAGCAGCATGACCCGGTACTGCCGCAGCCGCTGCGGCAATCTTCCGCCCGTAAACCATTGCCTGCCTCACTTCCCCGCGAAACCCGCACGCTGTCGCCAGTAGAAACCGCCTGTCCGGAGTGCGGCGGCGACCTCAGCCCGCTGGGCTGCGACGTGTCGGAGCAGCTGGAGCTTATCAGCAGCGCCTTTAAGGTTATCGAAACGCAGCGGCCGAAGCTGGCCTGCTGCAGCTGTGACCACATCGTTCAGGCTCCGATACCGTCAAAGCCCATCGAGCGCAGCTACGCCGGCCCGGGCCTGCTGGCGCGCATCGTCACGGCGAAGTTCGCCGAGCATACGCCACACTATCGTCAGTCAGAGATATACCGTCGTCAGAGCGTAGAACTGAGTCGTGCCACGCTGGGGCGCTGGTCCGGTGCGGTCAGCGAACTGCTGGAGCCGCTGTACGACCAGTTGCGCCTGTACGTGCTGATGCCTGCCAAGGTGCACACCGACGATATCCCTGTGCCGGTGCAGGTGCGTATTTTCATGAACGGAGATCACCCAATAACATCCATCTAGATCGGGTAATAACATTTGAGCAGATCGCTGAATAACATCGATGCAGATCACTTTTGACTCACTTTGTTATTCGGTGATCTCCATCAATGTTATTGGAACTTCACGGGTGTGTTGAACTGTATCTTTTGCCATTCAGGTGAAGGATACCTATGCCGACAGCTCCAATCTCTATGAGAAAACTCAAAGAAATACTCAGACTTAAATATGGTGCCGGACCCAGCCATCGTCAGATTGGCCGGAGTCTGGCGATCTCACCTTCTGTCGTATCCCGCTATGCCAATCGGGCGGCTCAACTTGGTATTAAGCAGTGGCCGTTGCCCGCAGAATGGGATGATGCAGCGCTAAAGCATGCGTTCCTTCAGACGCAGGTGAAGATCAAGAAACACTCCCTGCCAGACTGGGCTACGGTACACAAAGAGCTGCGTAATAAATGCGTGACGCTTCAACTGCTCTGGGAAGAGTACGGAGAACGCCATCCTGGCGGTTCTTACAGTTATAACCATTATTGCCGGATGTATCGAGAATGGCTGAAAACCACCTCGCCATCGATGCGTCAGGTCCATAAAGCGGGTGAAAAACTCTTCGTTGATTACTGTGGACCAACCGTTGACATTACCACCCCAGATACAGGAGAAATAAGAACCGCGCAGATCATCGTGGCCGTTCTCGGGGCGTCAAGTTACACATGGGCAGAAGCCACCTGGTCCCAGCAGCTTGAAGACTGGGTGATGAGCCATGTTCGCTGCTTCCAGTGGCTTGGTGGTGTTCCTGAACTTGTTGTTCCGGACAATCTTAAAAGTGCCACGTCACGGGCCTGTAAGTATGATCCTGACGTTAATCCAACCTATCAGCAGATGCTTGAGCACTATAATGTTGCCGTGATACCAGCGCGGCCGCGTAAACCAAAAGATAAAGCCAAAGCCGAAGTGGGTGTCCAGGTTGTTGAACGCTGGATCATGGCCCGTATCAGGCATGAAACCTTCTACAGCCTGGCATCACTTAACCAGCGTATCCGGGAGTTACTGGAAAGGCTGAATCACAAGGTAATGCAGAAACTGGGGTGTTCGCGGGCTGATCTCTTCCCTCAGCTCGATAAACCTGAGCTGAAACCACTCCCTGAGGCGAATTACAGCTATACCCTGGTGAAAAAAGTCAGAGTCCATGCTGATTACCATCTGGAGATCGACAAACATTACTACTCGGTACCCTGTTCGCTACTGGGCTTACAGCTGGAAGCATGGATCTCGGGTGAGCTGGTCAGACTGTTCAATCAGGGGCAGGAGGTGGCGACACATCCCCGCAACCGTAACTATGGCTACAGCACCCGTGAAGAGCATATGCCGGAGGCTCATCGCCAGCATGCTACCTGGACACCAGAACGGCTTCTGGAGTGGGCCGGACGCGTTGGCAGTGAAATCCATGACTATGTCCTTCACATCCTGAACTCACGACCCCAGCCGGAACAAAGCTACCGGTTCTGCCTGGGACTTCTGAACCTTCACAAAAAATACAGTAAAGCGAGACTAAACGCAGCATGTGCCCGGGCGCTGAAAACTCAGGTATGGCGGCTTGCGGGAATAAAATCGATCCTGGAAAAAGGTCTGGATAAACAGCCTGTTCCTGAAAATAAACCTGATCTGCTGTCAACGCTGGAACATGAAAACGTTCGCGGCAGCAAATACTACCACTGATACGGAAGCCAATAATGAACCATATTTACGAACAGCTGAGGGAACTGAAACTCACCGGCTTCCGCGATGCGCTAAAAAACCAGATCGCACAACCTGGTGCATACCTGGAGCTGGGGTTCGAAGAACACCTGTCGTTACTGGCTTCAGAAGAACTGACCTGTCGCGAAAACAGGAAAGCAGAGCGCTTGGTGAAACAGGCGCGGTTCAGGCTCAGCGCCGAGTTATCAAAACTGGATTACCGCAGCAACAGGGGCCTGGATAAGGCCCTCATCCGTTCACTCGGGCAGGGAAACTGGCTGAAACTTAAACAAAACCTGTTGCTGACTGGCGCGACAGGCAGTGGTAAAACGTATCTGGCCTGCGCGCTCGGGCATAATGCCTGCCGACAGGGATACAAGGTCTATTACTACCGTCTGAAAGCACTGATGGATCTGTGTTACCAGGGGCATGCAGACGGAAGATACAGCAAACTGCTGACGAAACTGGATCACAGCGATCTGCTGCTTCTGGATGACTGGGGGCTGGAGCCTCTGTCGTCAGAACAACGCAGCGATCTACTGGAAATAGTGGATCTGATATACCAGCGAGGCTCAATCATCGTCGTGAGCCAGTTGCCGGTGGAAAGCTGGTACAAGATGATCGGGGACTCAACGCATGCTGATGCCATCCTGGATCGCCTGGTTCATGGGAGTATCAAGATAGAACTTAAAGGGGAATCAATGCGAAAAATGCAAACCACGTTGACCGAAGGAGATCAGTGAAGTTAATGTAAAAATGGTTCTGTGAAAGTGACACGAACCGATCTCCATCAATGTTACTCACCGATCTCCTTCATGGTAATACGCAGCCGGCAGTACAATTGCCTGAAAAACAAGAAGCGCACTTTCTGTCGGACCATTATCGTTAATGCGACAGAACCAGATCAGGAGACTATTTGATGATAAATCATTCCCATTAATTGGAGTCGCTACCTAGTGGCTAACTGCCTTAGAAAAAAAAGTTGATGACAAATACTCCTAGCACAATTAGCAGCATCCCCATAATCGCGGGTAAGTCGAGTCGTTGCCCCTGAATCAGCCAGCTTACTAAACCTATAAGAACAATGCCGGCTCCTGACCATATGGCGTAAATGATTCCGGTTGGAATGGTTCTCATTGGTATAGTAAGTGAATAAAAAGCGAGGGCATAGAACAATATTGTAATCAGGCTAGGCCAGATTTTTGTAAAACTGTCGGATGCTTTAAGAGCAGTAGTTGCGATGACTTCGCATAAGATGGAAAACGTAAGGAAAATGTACGCCATTGAATGACTCCTTCATAACTATTGAGCATGTGTAACCCATTGATTGTACATCGATGCAGGCAAACGAAAGGGCAATGATTTTAGTTAGGTTGCTGAAATCGAGGGCAAGGTGGTGGGTTTCGCCCTGTGCGTGTTGCACGAAGGCGCATGGTAAACGGCGCCGATTTGCTATCTTAAGGATCTGCTTGTCGAAGCTGAGGTCAGGATTTGGCGAAGCGGACGATTACGTTCGTTATCGTATCAGCCCTGATGCTGTGCCCTCTGCCTCGTCCACGGAGCATCGTTACACTGCCTGCTGAATAACCCTCGCATCATCTCCTGCCTTCTCACAACAAAACTCCGCCAGCCTGACCCGAAATCCGTGTCCCTTTCCCGCTTCCCTGTCCCGCGACAGCATATTCTCGCACTGTGTCTGCGTCAGCCGGCGCGCTGAATAATACGGCCAAGACACCGGCGCCCCTCCTGCTTTGTTTATGAAGGCTGTTATACGGTACATTGGCCTGTATCCTCATCTTTCTGTTTCTGCGGCATCGCATCAGTGTGCTCCAGCCCCGGAATACCCGGCAGTCCCCGGTTACGCTCATACACGAACTGTAAAAAGGCCGGTTGCCTGAATCCCGTCTTCGCCAGAATTTTATGCCGGTGCGTATACAGCGTCTTTACCGGTCTGCCCGTCAGTTGCGACAGCACGGGTACGCTCACCCCTGACAGAAAAAGCGGCAGTAGACGGCGCTCCGTCAGCGTCAGGCCGTTGCCTGTAACCCGCTCCTCTCCCCTTCGCGGCTCTTCCCACTGCCGGGCTCTTCTCAGGGCAAGACGCAGCGAGACAATGTCCTGCTGCTGAGGCACTATCCGCTCTCCCCGGCTTCCGGCCGGAAACACCCGCCCGGTCTCCTCCCGCGTCAGCCAGACCGCCGCGGCGTCAGGCCGCAGGACCTGCAGGGCGTTAAACACGCTCCACTCCCCCCGGAACAGTATCCGGCTGTCAACCGCAATAATGACGCGCCGCGCATACCTGACCTCCCGCGGCAGACGGTGTGCGCTGAATCCCGCCTGCAGGCAGACCATATCCGGCAGCAGGGCAGCAAGCCCGGCGTACAGCCAGCGGTTCTCAGTCAGCACTATCAGCAGTACATCACTGTTCATGTGGTGTACCACTACCCGCGTCACGACGCATAAACCAACCCTGCCAGCGCGTGATCTGCTTTTCGGCTGAATCCAGTAACGTCGTAAGCCGCATAAAAGCACCATGAGCAATAAATGTCATTCCCCACCCCAGCGTGAGAAGCCCCCTGATAACAACAAGAGAAGCTCTTGTACATCCCAGATACTGCACTGACTGACTGCGCTGTCTGGCATCCTTTTTATCCGCATTATTTGCCAGTATCACCTGCTTAATGCAGTCGTTGATTTCCTGTAAAATAGCCTCTCCGGTCGTCATCCGGAATGCCCGCGGGAGGTGTCGGTGCGTCACCCAGTATGTGCGGTACAAAAGCAGCAGCGCATCGTAAACCAGGGGTTGTTTAAACGTGGACACTGTCATATCTCCAGAACAAATTCATCATCAACTTCTTCACTGCGTTACGCTGACGCAACGCAGTATCCAAAAATCTGCAGGCATGGAAACGGTCTCCCGCACCTGTCACCAGCTCGCGGCCGACATATTCTCACACTCATACACACCATCACCCTACACACGGTTCGCCGTCACTGACCCTAAGCTCCGTGAGATTTATGCCCCTGCCTTTCGGGATCGGCTGGCGCAGAACTGGCTTGTGTATCACCTGACCCCTTTTGTCGAAAGAGTGCTCATTGACGACACATATGCGAACCGACGCGGACGCGGAGTTCTGGCTGCCGTTCACCGTGTACAGACGTTTATGCGCCGCCCCGGAAACCAGTATTATCTGCAACTGGATGTTCAGAACTTCTTCAACAGCATCCCGCATTCAGCGCTGCTCCGGCGGTGCGATGCACTGATGAGCCGCTACATGTCTTCGCATCCGCTGCGGACACAAATCCGCGATATGCTGGAAAAAAGTATCCGGTATGCTGCGCCGGCAAATACTTTCACTATCAGCGGTGACCGCCTTTTGCTGGACAGCATTCCAGCACACAAAACTCTGCTTGCGTCAGGCCCTGACAGGGGACTTCCGCTCGGGTCAGCGTCCAGTCAGATGCTGGCCGGGTTGTTTATGGATCCTCTGGACCAGTATATAAAGCACACTCTGCGGATTAAGGGATATGTCCGTTATATGGATGACCTCATTCTGTTTGGCAGCTCAACAGAGCAGCTTTCCCGATACCGGCAGGCCATCAGGCATTTTCTGCAGACTGAGCTGGAGCTTACACTTCATCCTCAAAAACAAACCCTGCAGGCCTGCCACCAGGGTGCCGATTATCTGGGGTACCGGGTTTACCCGCACTATCTGCACCTCAGAAAACGCAATATCACGAAACTGGTGGCCTGGCTGCGTTTTTTTAACAACCTGTTGTCCGGCTCGTCCGGACGCCCCGCAGCACATATTGCCGTCAGGCCTGAGTGGATGTGTCTGGCTGATACCGGCGCATTACTTCCGGAACTGGCCCTGCTGCAGCGTATGCAGGGCGTGATTAACAGCTATTACGGCATGATGACGCACGCCACGCATTTTCGTCTGCGCAGGGATATCTGGCGCCGCCATGCAGGCCTGCTGACAGGATACATGCTGCCGGATGGCCCACAACATGCTTCCATGCACATCAAAAAATGCTGCATGCAGGACTAAGTTGCCAGCCAGTATCTGTCCGTTCATGCCGGCTAAGCGCACTATCACTCTTCCTCTGAAACAAAAGTATGTTATCTGTAGCCTGACGGCGCAGCGGCAAGGATGGCAAGAACACCCTGACGACACACCACGTTGTTCGTGTTGCTGTCGTTGTTGCTGTTGACGTTGCCATTGTTCAGGTTGACGTTGTAATGGTTGCCGCTGCTCTTCTGCTCCGACGACCAGTTGTTGTTGCCGGAGAATCCCGCGCCACACAACAGACTCCCTCACAAATACCTGCTTTCTGATACCGCCGGTTTACCGCCTTGCGACGTTCACCCCTTAATAACGCTTTTCCCCGGTGCAGGAAAAACGTGAAGCAGGCCGGTCTTCTTTCATGGCGCGTTTTCGCGTCGCCTTAACGCCGCGACCCATTGCGCACCATCCGTGCCGCTGCGCTGTCAGGCCACCTGACCGTTATTGTTTTTTCTCCGGGTCTTCAGTCCATAAATGAACCCTGCATCCACCGACGGCGGGAACAGCCCCGGCTGCCAGCTGTCCAGAAAATGACACTCCTCGTCGCTCAGTATGGTGATGCCGGATTGCCCACCGGACATCAGTCCAGCCCCGCCCTTATCTTCCGACAGGGGGAGTGTGGTAAGCCATAACTGATATGCGACCTCGTCAATATTATCTGTGTCAGCTTCGGCGCCCCATTCGGTGAACTGTGCATCCGGCAGGACTTTTGCCAGCACAGCCTCAGGAAAGCCGCCGCTGAATACAACCTGCCCGCCGAGTTTTTTTATCCTGCGTCCGGTAACTTTAATATCCGGATACACGGAGTGCACCAGTGAAAACAACGACTGCTGGTAACATTTCAGGAACATGCCCTCCCGGATAAGCGTAAGCTTTCCCGGACGGGCACTCAGCGCCAGCCTCTCCTTTATCTCCATCATTCATTCTCCTCATCCCCCCGCGGGAACGCGGGGGGGGAATAAAAAACATCATAAAAAATAAAAACCAAAGGTTAAAAACTAAAGACTAAATGCTAAAGACCCTGACGACACACCACGTAGGTCGTGTTGCTGTCGAAGTAGCTGACGAAGCCAACGTTCAGGTTGACGTAGTAATGGTTGCCGAGGCTATTCTGCTCCGACGACCAGTAGTAGTTGCCGGAGAATCCCGCGCCTCTATAGGTAGCGAGACGGCCCCACTCATTCCACAGCGCGCCGGTGCCGCGGGTTTTCGTTGAGGTATAATTCGTGTGCTGAATCATCTCTGAGACCGTCGGCAGACTGTAACCTGACCGCGATGAGCAGTACGTGTTCGCGTCGGACCAGGTCAATGAGGTGGTCCCATCATTTATGAACCAGCTATTAAGCGTGAAGCTGTACTTGATGATTTTTCCCTGACCGCTGGTCGGGGTGCCGGTGATGGTCACCTTATCGCCCGTCCCCGTGGAGGTGAACGTCACCACCCCGTCCGTCACTGATACCCAGCTGGCATCGCTAACCCATGAGTAATCAGAAGCTACACCATTCTCTATATTCAGAGTGAATGTTGCCCCGTTGAATCCTGTAGTCGGAAAGTTTGCATCCTTTGCAAAATTGTAACCATTTACAGTGATATCTTTCAGCTCAGGGATAGGCGCGATGGCGTAGGCCCCGGAGGTGCTGCCCGCGCCCCAGCCGCCCAGCGTCAGCG
>AGFS01095366.1_pt1 | contig 20754 bp, 20 predicted proteins | sample 305828 | NCBI WGS metagenome assembly AGFS01 (sample SAMN02954281, study PRJNA62041) | ant fungus garden metagenome | biome: terrestrial; feature: Atta colombica fungus garden; material: fungus garden; isolation source: Atta colombica fungus garden top | host: Atta colombica | place: Panama: Gamboa...
GGAGAACAGTTCGGCAATCGGTTCGATGCGCTCGTAGTGCTGACGGGTCGGGGCATACAGCGCCTTCGCTTTCTCGATATCACCGGCTTTTACCGCATCGGTAAAGGCTTTAGTGCCGCTAACCAGCTGCGCGGTCTCCGCGGTAACGTAGGCTTTATAGGCAGTAATCGCCTCGCCAAGACTCAGCACCGCATCGGCTTTCGCCGCATCTTTGCTGGTTTCACCGGTGACAATCAGCTTACCTTTCGGGTTAGTCAGCAGGCCACAGGTCATATCGTATTCGCCCGGCTGCAGGTTAGCCGTCAATTTTTGCGTGAATCCTGGCGCGATGTTTTCCCGCTCCTCGACCACCATTACCCCTTTCAGGATCTCCCACTCCAGCGCTTTCTGGCTGTGGTTCTGAATGATGAACTGGGTTTTACCCGCCTTCACCGTTACCTGCATCGGCTCGCACTGCTTGTCGTTGACGGTGACCTTCACCTGCGGGATATCCGCAGCCTGAGCGTAAAAGGCGGAACTAAACAGCGCGGCGACGGTTAACTGCAGCGCAGTACGGCGAAAATGAATTATCATGACCATCCCTTTCGAAAAGTATGTTGTAACTATATTAATCAGCGGCGCCTGAATTACGCGGCTCGCGATGCTGTCGTTTTGCTGCCCGGCGGCAAGGCAAAGCACACCAGCGCCGGGATCAAATAGAGGAGATAAACCGCCACTTCACTGACGGTGGGCGTCTCCTGATAACCAAAGATGCCTTCCAGCAGCGTGCCGAACAGCGTATGCGTCGATACCACGTTGCTAAGGTCAAAGGCGACATTCTGGAAGTAATTCCACAATCCCGCCTCGTGGAAGGCGCGAATCGCCCCGGCGGCCAGACCAGCCGCCACCAGCAGGATAAACAGACTGGTCCATTTGAAGAACACGCCGAGATTAAGACGGATACCGCCCCAGTAAAGCAGGAAACCTAATACTACCGCCGTCGCCAGCCCGAGCATCGCCCCCAGCGGCGGCCAGATGCCCACATCCTGCTGGAATGCTGCCAGCAGGAAAAAGACCGACTCCAGGCCTTCGCGGGCAACCGCAAAAAACACCATCATCACCAGCGCCCAGCCGTGGTTATTCCCGCGCTGCAGCGCGTTATCCACCGCCTGCTCCAGCTGTTGTTTGACGTTGCGCGACACTTTACGCATCCAGAACACCATCCAGGTGAGGATAAATACCGCTATCACCGCCACGATGCCTTCAAACAGTTCCTGCTCGCGCTGCGGAAATTCTCCGGTGGTCTCGTTGATAAAAATCCCCAACCCGAGACAGAGCGCCGCCGCGAGGAATACGCCAATCCACATGACGCCGATCCAGCTGCCGCGCTGGGTTCGTTTTAAATAGCTGGCAATCAGGCTGACAATCAGCGCGGCTTCCAGCCCTTCGCGTAACATGATGAGAAATGGAACAAACATGCCGAAACCCTTAAATGTGAACCGCCGTCAACGGATGCAAAGATAGGTAAATATTTATGATAGTGATTATCATTACAACAATGAGAAACACAAGCGAAATGTTCAGGGAATGATGACAAGCTGTAAATTAATCGCTACAAAATAGTCACTTACGAAAATATCTCACCAGCTAAGCATTAAAATGGCAAATAGCATGATTTTTTATGTCGCATATTTACCGGACCGTAGCGCTGTGGCTAAATGGCGGTCCTGATTTATCTGCGAAATAAATAACATGACTCAAATTTTGCACTTCCTGCTGGCGCTGGCGGTTATTCTCGCCCTCGCCTGGCTTGCCAGCTATGACCGTCAAAAAATCCGCATTCGCTACATTCTGCAGTTAATTATTATTGAAATCGCCCTGGCTTTCTTTTTCCTTCACGCCGAAAGCGGGTTATGGGTAGTGAAAAATATTTCAGGCTTTTTTGCTTCGTTACTCGGGTTCGCCGCTGAAGGGACCAACTTCGTATTTGGCGGGATGGGTGAAAAAGGGCTGGCCTTTATTTTCCTCGGCGTACTGTGTCCAATCGTCTTTATTTCCGCGCTGATAGGTATTCTGCAACACTGGCGTATTCTGCCGATCTTTATTCGTCTGATCGGCACCCTGCTGTCGAAGGTGAACGGCATGGGCAAGCTGGAATCATTCAATGCCGTCAGCTCGCTGATCCTCGGCCAGTCGGAAAACTTTATTGCTTACAAAGGCGTACTCGGGGACCTCTCTCCGCGTCGCCTGTTCACGATGGCGGCGACCGCCATGTCAACGGTATCGCTGTCGATCGTCGGCGCCTATATGACCATGCTTGATGCGAAATACGTGGTGGCGGCGTTGATTCTTAATATGTTCAGCACCTTTATTGTGCTGTCGATTATTAACCCTACGCGCCCCGGCAGCGAAGCTGAAATAAAGCTTGAAAAGATGCATGAATCGCAGAGTTTCTTTGAAATGCTGGGCGAATATATCCTGGCGGGCTTTAAGGTGGCGATGATTATTCTGGCGATGCTAATCGGCTTTATCGCCCTGATTAGCGCCGTTAATGCGTTATTTGCGACCGTTTTCGGCCTAAGCTTCCAGCAAATCCTCGGTTACGTCTTTTATCCGCTGGCGTGGCTGGTGGGTATTCCATTAAGCGACGCGCTAAATGCCGGGAGTATTATGGCCACCAAGCTGGTCGCTAACGAATTCGTGGCGATGATCGAGCTGCAGAAAATTGCCGCCAGCATGACGCCGCGCGGGCTAGGGATCCTTTCCGTGTTTCTCGTCTCGTTCGCCAACTTCGCCTCCATTGGCATCATTGCCGGGGCGATTAAAGGGCTTAACGAGCAACAGGGCAACACCGTTTCCCGCTTCGGCCTGCGTCTGGTCTATGGCGCGACGCTGGTTAGCCTGCTGTCCGCCAGTTTTGCCGGGCTGGTGCTGTAACTCGTCGGGCGGGGGCTCTCCCCGCCCTGTTCGTCAGAAATGTACGCACACCGGCTGATCAACGCGCATAACGGACTCCTGGGCGAATCGCGTCTTATACGTATTACGCAGCGCTTCAATCCCCTGCTCACTTTTCGCATCATTGCTGTGAATCAGCATCAGCGCCTTGCTGGACTCGCGGGCCACTGCGCCATTGTTACCTAACCACTGGCCGCGGGCATCAAAAACCGTCAAGCCATCGCGAAAACGCGGCGTCACATCGCGGTCGACAAACTGCTGCCACTCCTGGGCGGTAATATCTTTCCCCGCTGGCCGGCTAAGGCCGAAATAAAGGGTGGTTTGCACCATCGCGTTGTCCGCCGGACAGGCGTTATCATCAACGCGCGCGGCGCTTTTCTCGGATGGCGCCACGCATCCTGTCAACAGTGCGGCAACGATCAGCGCCGCGGCGGCCTGGGGTAATTTCATTTGCTATCCTCATTGTTTTTTGTACCCAGATATCAGCGTATTTTCAGTGAATTAGCAAGAGAGGCGCGAACATTACTCTCTGGCGATACGGCGTATTTTCTTTTGTTCTACACTGATAAACACAGCCTGGGCGAAATTCTTTTTTAAATTATTTCCTGCGTTTTTTATTTCAAAGACTTCTCTATAGTTGAGCGTTTTTAACTGGCCTGGCGGCCGCGTAAAATAACAACTGGAATAATTCATGATAGAAAATAATGAGTTAGCTAATATTGAGAAAAGAATTGTCACCCGCTTTCTCGATATGTTTATTAAGTTCGGCTTGATACTGGCGCTGGCCTCCTTCTGCTTTACCGTCTTCTCGCCGTTCCTGAACATGATGCTATGGGCGCTGATCCTGGCCGTCACCCTCTACCCTTTACATCAACACATCGCGCGACGTATCGGCGGGCGACAGGGGCTGGCATCAACCATATTGGTATTATTCGGCCTGCTGATTATCGTCATCCCGACCATTTTCATGGTGACCTCGCTTGGCGAAAGCGCCGGTAGCCTGATTGATAAAGTCAGCGGCAGCGATCTGACGCTGCCGCCCCCTTCGGCCAACGTCGCCTCTATTCCCCTCGTCGGCGGTAAGCTGTATGCGTTCTGGCTGAAGGCCTCGGCGGACCTGCCGGCGGTACTGAGCAGTTATCACACGCAAATTGGCGAGGCGGCGAAACTGGTGCTCGGCGTGCTGGCAAGTATGGGCGGCGGGCTGCTGGGCTTTGTCCTCTCCTTTATTGTCGCCGGCGCTATCATGACCTGGGGCGCGGCAGGCGCCAACAGCGCTAAACGTATTGCCATCCGTATCACCGACGAAACTAAAGGTGTTGCCCTGAGCCGTCTGTGCACCGGCACCATCCGCGCCGTCGCGCAGGGGGTGATCGGCGTGGCGCTGATTCAGGCCTTGCTGACGGGAATTATCATTGCATTGGCGGGGATCCCGGCCGCCGGTATCTTCTTCGTGCTGGCGCTGGTGCTCGGTATCGCGCAAATCCCGGTGATACTGGTCACCGCCCCGGCGATTGCCATTATGTGGATGACCGGCGACCACGGCACCGCGGTGAATATCGTGTTTACCGTCCTGCTGATTGTCGCCGGGATGGTCGATAACGTCCTCAAACCGCTAATGCTGGGGCGCGGCGTAGACGCGCCGATGCCGATCGTTCTGCTCGGCGCGTTGGGCGGCATGGCCACCGATGGCATTCTCGGGATGTTTATTGGCGCCACTCTGCTCTCTATCGGGTATCTGATCTTCATGAACTGGGTAAACGAAGGCGCGGCGAAGTAACCGCCTGACCGCCAGCAGCTTTCCGCCGGGCCGTACAGGCGGCAAAAAAAACGGCTCCCTGATGGGAGCCGTTGCGGTTTCTGGTGCTCGCTACTTTTATTCAGCGGTAGCGCGTACCGGCGGCGCAGAATGGTAATGCGCGTCCGCTTCGGCAAAACGCTGCTGCATGGCCGCCGATGGCGCTTTGCCCAGCAGGCTGAAGACCACAATCCCGATACTGCCGAACAGGAAGCCAGGGATGATTTCATACAGTCCCAACCAGCCGAACTGTTTCCAGACGATAACCGTAACCGCGCCAATAATCATCCCGGCCAGCGCGCCGTTACGAGTCATACGCGACCACATCACCGAGAACAGCACCACCGGGCCAAATGCGGCGCCGAATCCTGCCCATGCGTAGCTGACCAGACCCAGTACGCGGTTTTCCGGGTTAGCGGCCAGCGCAATCGCAATCAGCGCTACCACCAGCACCATGAAGCGGCCGATCCAGACCAACTCTTTCTGACCGGCGTTTTTACGCAGGAAGGCTTTATACAGATCTTCGGTAATCGCGCTGGAGCAGACCAGCAGCTGGCAGCTCAGGGTCGACATGACCGCCGCCAGAATGGCCGACAGCAGGATCCCGGCAATCCACGGGTTAAACAGGATTTGCGCCAGTTCGATAAATACCCGTTCGGCGTTCTGATTAACCGCGCCCGCCAGGCTCGGGTTGTTATTAAAGTAGGCGATACCGAAGAAACCGACCGATACCGCGCCCGCCAGACAGAGGATCATCCAGGTCATACTAATACGACGCGCATGAACAATGCTGTGGTGAGAATCCGCCGCCATAAAGCGCGCCAGAATATGCGGCTGGCCGAAATAACCGAGACCCCAACCCATCAGCGAAATAATCGCCACGAAGTTCAGTCCCTTGAGCATGTCGATATTTTCGATGCTTTTTTGCTTAATCACTTCCAGCGAATCGCCGAAACCGCCGACCGAGATAATTACCATCACCGGCGTTAAAATCAGCGCGAAGATCATCAGGCTGGCCTGCACGGTATCGGTCCAGCTTACCGCCAGGAAACCGCCCACGAAGGTATAGATGATTGTCGCGGCGGCACCGGCCCACAGCGCGGTTTCATAGCTCATACCGAAGGTGCTTTCGAACAGACGCGCGCCGGCAACAATCCCGGAAGCACAATAAATAGTGAAGAACAGTAAGATAACCAGCGCGGAGATAATACGCAGCACACGGCTTTTATCTTCGAAGCGTCCGGTAAAATAGTCCGGCAGCGTCAGGGCGTTGTTGTTGACTTCGGTATGCACGCGCAGGCGCCCGGCCACCAGTTTCCAGTTAATCCACGCCCCCAGGGTCAGGCCGATGGCGATCCAGCTTTCGGTAATCCCGGAGAGAAAAATCGCCCCCGGTAACCCCATCAGCAGCCAGCCGCTCATATCTGATGCACCGGCAGAGAGCGCGGTCACAAATGGCCCAAGGCTGCGGCCGCCGAGAATATAATCGTCAAAGTTCTTGGTTGAGCGCCAGGCAATAAAACCTATCAGTACCATGCCAAAAATATAAACAATAAACGTCACCAACATGGGTGTGCTAATAGCCATGCAAATCTCCAGAATTTATTTCGACAACGTCCAACTTTGTCGTTTTATCCACTACCGGAACGGGGTAATGGCGTATTGGTTGTATTGGGCGAGCGTATCCTGACGGATGCGTCGGTATTTCACAAACGATTTAACACAGCATTTACACGAAAGTTGTCTCAGGAAAAATAGCAATTTTCTATAGGTTGCACTCCCTCACGTTTTTACGGGTTGCACCTGAAAAAACTGTTAAGCAACGCAGATAAATACGTTATTTGAATGAGGCTATTTATTGGAAAATCTTATCAAGGCTATTAACAATTCATTCATTTCTCAGCTTGCTAGCCAGGTCACAATTAACAAGGTTGCACAAAGTTGCAACATGGGTGATATTTCTACGCAACCAATAAAAGGGCATTACATAGCTAACAGGAGTTCCCGCAATGGGCACCACCACCATGGGTGTAAAACTTGACGACGCCACGCGCGAACGCATTAAGTCCGCCGCGAGCCGTATTGACCGCACGCCGCACTGGCTGATTAAGCAAGCCATCTTCAACTATCTGGAAAAGCTGGAAAACGACGAGACGCTACCGGAACTGCCAGCGCTCCTTTCCGGCGCCGCCAATGAAAGCGATGAAGCAGGCGCTCCGGCGGACGAGCCGTATCAGCCGTTCCTGGAGTTCGCCGAACAAATTCTGCCGCAATCGGTCAGCCGCGCGGCGATCACTGCGGCCTGGCGACGCCCGGAAACCGATGCGGTACCGATGTTGCTGGAGCAGGCCCGTCTGCCGCAGCCGTTAGGCGAACAGGCGCACAAGCTGGCCTACCAGCTGGCGGAAAAGCTGCGCAACCAGAAAACCGCCAGCGGCCGCGCCGGCATGGTGCAGAGCCTGCTGCAGGAGTTCTCGCTTTCCTCGCAGGAAGGCGTGGCGCTGATGTGCCTGGCCGAAGCGCTGCTGCGCATTCCGGATAAAGCCACCCGCGATGCGCTAATCCGCGACAAAATCAGCAACGGCAACTGGCAATCGCATATCGGCCGCAGCCCGTCGCTGTTCGTTAACGCCGCCACCTGGGGGCTGTTGTTTACCGGGAAACTGGTGTCGACGCATAATGAGACCAGCCTCTCCCGCTCGCTGAACCGCATTATTGGCAAGAGCGGCGAACCGCTGATCCGCAAAGGCGTGGATATGGCGATGCGCCTGATGGGCGAGCAGTTCGTCACCGGCGAAACCATCGCCGAAGCGCTGGCCAACGCCCGCAAGCTGGAAGAGAAAGGGTTCCGTTACTCCTACGATATGCTCGGCGAAGCCGCGCTGACCGCCGCCGATGCGCAGGCCTATATGGTCTCTTATCAGCAGGCGATCCACGCCATCGGTAAAGCCTCCAACGGCCGCGGCATTTATGAAGGTCCGGGTATCTCGATTAAACTCTCCGCGCTGCACCCGCGCTACAGCCGCGCGCAGTATGACCGGGTCATGGAAGAACTCTATCCGCGCCTTAAATCGCTGACGCTGCTGGCGCGCCAGTACGACATCGGCATTAACATCGACGCCGAAGAGGCCGACCGCCTGGAGATCTCCCTCGACCTGCTGGAAAAGCTGTGTTTCGAACCGGAGCTGGCCGGCTGGAACGGTATCGGCTTTGTTATTCAGGCCTATCAGAAACGCTGCCCGTTTGTGATTGATTCGCTGATCGACATGGCGACCCGCAGCCGCCGTCGCCTGATGATTCGCCTGGTGAAAGGCGCCTATTGGGATAGCGAAATCAAACGCGCGCAGATGGAAGGCCTCGAAGGCTATCCGGTTTATACCCGTAAGGTCTACACCGACGTTTCGTATCTCGCCTGCGCCAAAAAGCTGCTGGCGGTACCGAACCTGATTTATCCGCAGTTTGCCACCCATAACGCCCATACGCTGGCAGCTATCTACCAGCTGGCGGGGCAAAACTACTACCCTGGCCAGTACGAGTTCCAGTGCCTGCACGGCATGGGCGAACCGCTGTATGAGCAGGTCGTGGGCAAAGTCGCCGACGGCAAACTAAACCGTCCTTGCCGTATCTACGCGCCGGTCGGTACCCATGAAACGCTGCTGGCGTATCTGGTGCGTCGTTTGTTGGAAAACGGCGCCAATACCTCCTTCGTTAACCGTATCGCGGATAATACCCTGCCGCTGGACGAACTGGTGGCCGATCCGGTCAGCGCGGTCGAAAAACTGGCGCAGCAGGAAGGTCAGGCCGGCCTGCCGCATCCGAAAATTCCGCTGCCGCGCGATCTCTACGGTAACGGCCGCAGCAACTCCGCCGGTCTGGATCTGGCTAACGAACACCGACTGGCCTCCCTCTCCTCTTCGCTGCTTAACAGCGCGCTGCATAAATGGCAGGCGCTACCGATGCTGGAGCAGCCGGTGGCCGAAGGCGAGATGCAGCCGGTCATTAACCCGGCGGAGCCGAAAGATATCGTCGGCTACGTCCGCGAAGCCAGCGATGCCGAAGTGCAGCAGGCGCTGACCAGCGCTATCAATAACGCGCCAATCTGGTTCGCCACCCCGCCGCAGGAACGCGCCGCCATTCTTGAGCGCGCCGCCGTACTGATGGAAAGCCAGATGCCGACCCTGATGGGGATCCTGGTACGCGAGGCTGGCAAAACCTTCAGCAACGCCATTGCTGAAGTGCGCGAAGCCGTCGACTTCCTGCACTATTATGCCGGTCAGGTGCGTGACGATTTCGATAATGAAACCCACCGCCCGTTGGGTCCGGTCGTCTGTATCAGCCCGTGGAACTTCCCGCTGGCGATCTTCACCGGCCAGATTGCCGCGGCGCTGGCGGCAGGCAACAGCGTGCTGGCCAAACCGGCCGAACAGACGCCGCTTATCGCCGCGCAAGGCGTAGCGATTCTGCTGGAAGCCGGCGTACCGCCGGGCGTGATTCAACTGCTGCCGGGCCGCGGGGAAACCGTCGGCGCCGCGCTAACCTCAGACGAACGCGTTCGCGGCGTAATGTTTACCGGTTCGACCGAAGTAGCGACGCTGCTGCAGCGCAACATCGCTAACCGCCTTGATGCGCAGGGCCGTCCGACACCGCTTATCGCGGAAACCGGCGGCATGAACGCGATGATCGTCGACTCGTCGGCGCTCACCGAGCAGGTGGTGATCGACGTACTGGCCTCGGCTTTCGACAGCGCCGGCCAGCGCTGTTCCGCCCTGCGCGTGCTTTGCCTGCAGGAAGAAGTCGCCGACCATACGTTAACCATGCTGCGCGGCGCGATGAGCGAATGCCGGATGGGTAATCCGGGTCGCCTGACCACCGATATCGGCCCGGTAATCGACGCGGAAGCCAAAGAGAATATCGAACGCCATATTCAGGCGCTGCGCGCGAAAGGCCGCAATGTCTTCCAGGCGGTACGTGAAAATAGCGAAGATGCCCGCGAGTGGAATCATGGTACTTTCGTGGCGCCGACGCTTATCGAACTCGAGAGCTTCGACGAACTGAAAAAAGAGGTCTTTGGCCCGGTTCTGCACGTGGTGCGCTATAACCGTAACGAACTGGATAAGCTGGTTGAGCAGATTAACGCCTCCGGCTACGGCTTGACCCTCGGCGTGCATACCCGTATCGACGAGACCATTGCGCAGGTCACCGGCAGCGCGAAAGTCGGTAACCTGTACGTCAACCGCAATATGGTTGGCGCGGTGGTCGGCGTACAGCCGTTCGGCGGCGAAGGGTTATCGGGCACCGGCCCGAAAGCCGGCGGCCCGCTGTACCTGTATCGTCTGCTGTCCAGTCGCCCGCAGGGCGCGGTCGGCGTCACTTTCGCCCGCCAGGATGCGGAGCGTCCGCTGGACGCCCAGTTGAAAACGCTGCTGGAAAAACCGCTGCAGGCGCTGCAGCAGTGGGCGGCTGGCCGTCCTGAACTGCAGGCGCTGTGTCAGCAATACAGCGAGCTGGCGCAAAGCGGCACCCAACGCCTGCTGCCAGGGCCAACCGGCGAGCGCAATACCCTGACGCTGATGCCGCGCGAGCGCGTATTGTGCGTGGCGGATAACGAGCAGGACGCGCTGATTCAGCTGGCGGCGGCGATGGCGGTTGGTTGTGAAGTGCTGTGGCCGGATAGCGCCCTGCAGCGCGAACTGGCGAAGAAACTGCCGCGTGAGGTCAGCGAGCGGATTCATTTTGCGAAAGCGGATCAGTTGACCAGTCAGGCCTTCGACGCGGTCATTTATCATGGTGATTCCGATCAGCTGCGCGAGCTGTGTGAGCAGGTGGCGGCGCGCGACGGGGCAATTGTATCGGTGCAGGGCTTTGCCCGCGGCGAAACCAATCTGCTGCTGGAGCGCCTGTATATCGAGCGTTCATTGAGCGTCAACACCGCCGCAGCAGGCGGTAACGCCAGCCTGATGACCATCGGCTAAAACGGGCTCCCCGGTGGCGCTACGCTTACCGGGGCTACATAACACTGCCAGAGGATTGCCCGGATAAGGCGCTATACGCCGCCATCCGGGAAATCTAGGGCGTGTTCAACTAATGACAGCCGACGTTAGCTGTGCTTAATTAAGGCTCCCGGACGGGAGCTTTTTTTATGGGAGTAGAACGATGAAACGCACTTTAATTGCCGTGGCTGCCCTATTAGCCAGCGGCGCGGCGTGGGCGGATGACTGCAGCAACGCCAACACGCAAACCGAAATGAATCAGTGCGCCGCGGCGCAATATCAGGCGGCCGATAAAAAGCTGAATGAGACCTGGGAGCAGGCGCTGAAACGCGCCTCCGGCAAACAGCTTGAATTGCTGAAAAAAGCCCAGCAGGCTGGATTTCCCTGCGTGACGCCGACTGCGCGTTTCTCGCTTCCGGCGCGGAAGGCGGCAGTATGCAACCGATGCTGATAAGCCAGTGCATGACCGATAAGAGCGTCGAGCGCGAAGCCTTCCTCGCCTCGCTGCTTCAGTGCGAAGACGGCGACCAAAACTGCCCGCTGCCGCCAGCTAATTAACGTACGCGGATCCCTTCGATAATCATCCGCTGCACGTTATCCACGGTTTGCTGGAAAAACTGCTCATCCTGCAGCGTTGCGCCGGTTACCGCCTCCACCTGAGTGGCGAAATCGGCGTAATGCTGCGTCGTCGCCCAGATCATAAAGATAAGGTGCTGCGGATCGACCGCCGCCAGCTTGCCGCTATCAATCCATGACGAGATTATCGCCGACTTTTCATCTATCAACGCCTTCAGATCGCCGGTCAGTTCGCCCATGAGCAGCGGCGCCCCCTGTAGCATCTCCAGACAGAACAGTCTGGAGGCTTGAGGATGATCGCGCGATACTTCAAGCTTAAGGCGAATATATTCGCGGATCGCCACCAGCGGGCTGATATCTTCGCGAAATGCCCGCAGCGGCGCCAGCCAGATGGCGAGGATCCGCTGCAGCACGGCAACGTACAGCGCCTCTTTTGACGGGTAGTAATAGAGTAAATTGGTTTTCGATACCCCGGCCAGTTCAGCGACCTGCTCCAGCCGCGTACCGTGAATGCCGAATTGCGAGAAGGTCTCCAGCGCAGCGGCCAGAATGGCCTCTTTTTTGGCGCTCACCGCCTGTGAACGCTTGCCGGTTTTTTTCACGGCGCCCTGTGCCATACGTCTTCTCCTTCAGTAGTCGTCTTCAGCATAGCAAAAGCCCCTCGCCGACACGACCCTGCGCACTCCGATCGCGCATGACTGCCGTTTTTTCGTGCACTGATTTTGACCATTCGGTCCACATTTTCATCATCAAATCCTGCAACCATTACACAACACATTAATAACAAAACCTTTTTTAAAACTGGCATTACCTTTGCTTTATTTCCACTGCGAGGTGGTTCGGGGAGAGGCAGGATGCCGCACCGCGCGATTTCATCTTCCATGACGACAGAGAGGTAGGTATGAAAATCGGTGTTTTCGTTCCCATTGGTAATAACGGCTGGTTAATTTCCACGCATGCGCCGCAGTATATGCCGTCCTTCGAACTGAATAAGGCGATTGTGCAGAAGGCCGAGCGCTACCATTTCGACTTCGCGCTCTCCATGATCAAACTGCGCGGCTTTGGAGGAAAAACGGAATTCTGGGATCATAACCTGGAATCGTTCACCCTGATGGCCGGTCTGGCGGCGGTGACGTCGAAGATAGAGATTTATGCCACCGCCGCGACGCTGACGCTCCCTCCGGCCATCGTCGCCCGCATGGCGTCCACTATCGACTCTATCTCCGGCGGACGTTTTGGCGTGAATCTGGTGACCGGCTGGCAAAAACCGGAATATGACCAGATGGGGATCTGGCCCGGCGATGAATACTTCGCCAGTCGCTATGACTATCTGACTGAATACGTTACGGTTCTGCGCGACCTGTGGGGCACCGGGCGCAGCGATTTTAAAGGTGATTACTTCACCATGAACGACTGCCGGGTCAGCCCGCGGCCCTCGCAGCCGATGAAGGTTATCTGCGCCGGGCAAAGCGACGCCGGCATGGCGTTCTCCGCCCAACACGCCGACTACAACTTTTGCTTTGGTAAAGGGGTTAATACCCCCGCCGCCTTCGCGCCCACCGCCGCACGGATGATGCAGGCGGCGGAAAAAAGCGGCCGCGACGTTGGTTCCTACGTGCTGTTTATGGTGATCGCCGACGAAACTGACGAAGCGGCCCGCGCTAAATGGGAACACTACAAGGCCGGCGCGGATGAAGAGGCGCTGGCTTGGCTGACCGAACAGAGCCAGAAAGATACCCGCTCCGGCAGCGATACCAACGTCCGCCAGATGGCCGACCCCACCTCCGCGGTCAACATCAATATGGGCACCCTCGTCGGCTCTTATGCCAACGTCGCCCGTATGCTCGATGAGGTGGCGGCGGTCCCCGGTACCGACGGCGTACTGCTGACCTTCGATGATTTCCTGCAGGGCATTGACGCCTTCGGCGAACGTATTCAGCCGCTGATGCGCTGCCGTGACCATATTGCTCCCATTACCCGCGAGGTGGCCTGATGATTACCCTTCCCGCTCGCCCGGAATCGCTGACCTTCGCGCCCCAGCACAGCGCGCTGATCGTGGTCGATATGCAAAACGCCTATGCAAGCCAGGGCGGATATCTGGATCTCGCCGGTTTTGACGTCTCCGCCACCCGGCCGGTTATCGATAATATTAATCTCGCGGTGGCCGCCGCCCGCGCCGCCGGCATGTTAATTATCTGGTTCCAGAATGGCTGGGACGAACAGTATGTGGAAGCCGGCGGCCCCGGCTCGCCGAATTACCATAAATCCAACGCGCTGAAGACCATGCGCCAACGCCCGGAACTGCAGGGCAAGCTGCTGGCAAAAGGCGGTTGGGATTATCAACTGGTTGACGAATTGCGGCCGCAGGAGGGCGATATCGTCCTGCCGAAACCGCGCTACAGCGGTTTCTTCAATACCCCGCTCGACAGCATTTTACGCAGCCGCGGTATTCGCCACCTGGTGTTCACCGGCATCGCCACCAACGTCTGCGTCGAATCGACGCTGCGCGATGGCTTCTTCCTCGAATACTTCGGCGTGGTGCTGGAGGATGCCACCCATCAGGCAGGCCCCGCCTTCGCCCAACAGGCGGCGTTGTTCAACATTGAAACCTTTTTCGGCTGGGTCAGCGATGTCGGCAGCTTCTGTCGCGCCATAGAACCCGCCGCCCCGCTCGCTTTTTGCGAGGAGAAACGCTATGCCTAAACAGGTGATTATTCCCCCCGGCACCGCTACGCCGATTGCCCCCTTTGTTCCTGGGACGCTCGCCGACGGGGTGGTGTATGTCTCCGGCACTCTGCCGTTTGATAAGCAAAACGATGTGCTCTACCCCGGCGACCCAAAGGCGCAAACCCGTCACGTGCTGGAGACCATCAAATGCGTTATCGAAACGGCGGGGGGCAGTATGGCGGATGTGACCTTCAACAGTATCTTTATTACCGACTGGCAAAATTACGCCGCGATTAACGAGGTCTACGCCGAGTTTTTCCCCGGTGATAAACCGGCGCGTTTCTGTATTCAGTGCGGGCTGGTGAAACCCGATGCGCTGGTGGAAATTGCCAGCGTCGCCCATATCGGTACTCCAACATGATGAGGCTCAATATTGCCCCGCCGCCGTGGCCCGGCGCGCCGGTGGTGGTGCTGAGCGCCGGGCTTGGCGGCGCTGGCGCGTACTGGCTGGCGCAGCGGGCGGCGCTGGAACAGCATTATCAACTGGTGCTCTATGACCATAACGGTACCGGGGAGAATCGCGGCCCGTTGGCGGAAAATTACAGTATGGCGACCATGGCGCAGGAGCTTTTCCTCGCTCTGCAAGCGGCCGGTCTCACGCGCTTCGCGCTGGTGGGCCACGCGCTGGGGGCGCTGATTGGCCTGCAGCTGGCGCTCGACTATCCACGCGCGGTCAGCGCCCTGGTGCTGGTCAACGGCTGGCTGACGCTGTCGCCGCATACCCGCCGCTGCTTTCAGGTCCGCGAACGCCTGCTGCATGCCGGCGGCGTTCAGGCGTGGGTCGAGGCTCAACCGCTGTTTCTCTATCCGGCAGAGTGGATGGCAGCCCGCCTGCCGCGTCTCGAAGCGGAAGACGCGTTGGCCATTAGCCATTTCCAGGGCAAGGAGAATCTATTGAAACGGCTGCAGGCCCTGAAACAGGCGGATTTTTCGCGCCGCGCGGCGGCTATCGCCTGCCCGACGCTCATCATCAGCGCCGCCGACGACCTGCTGGTCCCCGCCTCCTGCTCGCGAATGCTGCAGGCGGCGATACCCGGTAGCCGACTCGTGGAAATGGCCTGGGGCGGCCATGCCTGCAACGTTACCGACAGCGACACTTTTAACCCTATTTTACGCGACGGCCTGACGACCCTGCTGCCGGTCGCCGAGGAGAATATATGAGCGAAGCATTAAGCCAAAAGGCTTGCGAAACCCTATTCACCCGTGCCCGGACCTACAATGGCTGGCGGGATCACGCGGTTAGTGACCAGCAACTGCGGGCAATTTACGACCTGATGAAAATGGGGCCGACCTCGGCCAACTGTTCACCGGCGCGAATCGTTTTTGTGCGCAGCGCCGAGGGCAAAGCGAAACTCCGCCCAACGCTCTCCAGCGGCAATGTGGAAAAAACCATGCAGGCGCCGGTCACCGCCATCGTGGCCTGGGATAGCGCGTTTTACGACCGCCTGCCCGCGCTGTTTCCCCACGGCGACGCCCGGAGCTGGTTTACTTCCAGCCCGCAGCTGGCTGAGGAAACCGCCTTTCGCAACAGCTCGCTGCAGGCGGCGTATCTGATTTTCGCCTGCCGCTCGCTGGGCCTCGACACCGGCCCGATGTCGGGGTTCGAGCGCGAGAAAGTCGATGCGGCGTTTTTCGCCGACAGCGGCTGGAAAAGCAATCTGCTGGTGAATATTGGCTATGGCGACCCCGGCAAACTGTACGACCGACTGCCGCGCCTGACCTTTGATGAAGCCTGCCTGCTGGCATAAGGAGACGATAATGAACCTAGCGGATCGACACAGTTTTCGCGACGCCATGGCCCACGTCGGCGCGGCGGTGAACATTATCACCACCGAAGGACCTGCCGGGCGCGCCGGTTTTACCGCCAGCGCGGTCTGCAGCGTAACGGATACCCCGCCGACGCTGCTGGTATGTCTCAACCGTTCGGCCTCGGTCTGGCCGATATTCAGCGAGCATCAGACCCTTTGCGTCAATACCCTCTCGGCAGGGCAGGAGGAATTATCGACTATCTTTGGCGGCAAAACCCCGATGGCGGAACGTTTCGCCGCCGCCGACTGGCAAACCGGCGCGACCGGCTGCCCGCGGCTGAAAGAGGCGCTGGTCAGTTTCGACTGCCGCATCGACCAGCGGCTGCAGGTCGGCACCCATGACATTCTGTTTTGCCAGGTCGTGGCTATCAGCCGCCAGCCGGAACCGCGCGGTCTGATGTGGTTTGACCGCGGCTACCACACGCTTATGCGGCCCGTTTGTTAACCTCTCACCCGGGATATCATCATGGCACTCTTCAGTTTTCCTCGCTGGCAGTTAACCTCCCCCGCCGCGGATGCCGGCGTTGTCGCCCCGGATGAACGTTTATCCGCCGCACAAACGCTGATCATGGGCGTGCAGCACGCCGTGGCGATGTTTGGCGCGACCGTATTAATGCCTTTATTGATGGGGCTTGATCCGAACCTGGCTATCCTGATGTCGGGAGTGGGCACTCTGCTGTTCTTCGTCGTCACCGGCGGTCGGGTACCGAGCTATCTTGGATCCAGCGCCGCCTTCGTCGGCGTGGTCATCACCGTTACCGGCTTTACGGGCCAGGGGTTGAATCCTCATCTCAGCGTCGCCCTCGGCGGCATCATCGCCTGCGGGCTGCTCTATACCCTGATTGGGCTGGTGGTGATGAAAATCGGCACCGGCTGGATAGAGCGTCTGATGCCGCCCGCGGTAACCGGCGCGGTGGTGATGGCGATCGGTCTTAACCTGGCGCCGATTGCCGTGCACAGCGTTTCCGCCAACGCCTTCGACAGCTGGATGGCGATGCTGACGGTGCTTTGTATCGGCGCCGTCGCGGTATTTACCCGAGGACTGCTGCAGCGTCTGCTGATCCTGGTGGGGCTCATTATCGCCTGTGCGCTCTATGCGCTGCTGGCCAACGGATTCGGTCTTGGCAAACCGCTGGATTTTGCCCCGGTCGCTCAGGCGGCATGGTTTGGGGTCCCGCACTTTACTTCGCCCACCTTTGACACCCAGGCGATGCTGCTGATAGCGCCAGTGGCCATCATTCTGGTGGCGGAAAACCTGGGGCATTTGAAGGCCGTCGCGGGAATGACCGGACGCAATCTGGATCCCTGGATGGGGCGCGCGTTTGTCGGCGACGGGCTAGCGACCCTGCTTTCCGGCGCCTGCGGCGGTAGCGGCGTCACCACCTATGCGGAGAACATCGGCGTTATGGCGGTGACCAAAGTCTATTCAACGCTGGTGTTTGTCGCCGCGGCGCTGATCGCCATCCTGCTCGGTTTTTCACCCAAGTTCGGCGCCCTGATTCATACGATTCCAGGCCCGGTAATTGGCGGCGCGTCAATCGTGGTTTTTGGTTTGATTGCGGTCACCGGGGCGAGGATATGGGTGCAAAATCGGGTCGATCTCAGCCAGAATGCGAATTTAATCATGGTGGCGGTGACTTTGGTTCTGGGCGCAGGCGATTTTACCTTGTCGCTGGGGGGCTTCCGCCTGGGCGGGATTGGGACGGCGACTTTCGGCGCTATTGCGCTGCATGCGTTGCTTAACCGCCGCCAGCATCAGGAAAAGGTGGCGAAAGCCACTACGATATAACCAGGGATGGGTTCGCCCCGGCGGTGCGGCTGCCGGGGCGAAAATTAGGGCTCGTGCCGATCCGCAAGCTCTGGTGCTTCCTCCGCCGCGATCTGCGGCCGTGATTTTTTCTTCCACTTCAGCTCGCTGACCAGTACCCCGGCGAGAATAAACAGACAGCCCACCAGCGCCAGCAGCGGCAAACGCTCGCCGGCGATACGACCAAACACGCCCGCCCAAACCGGCTCACCGGTGTAAATCAGCGTCGCCCGCGTTGGCGATACGCTACGCTGCGCCCAGTTCATGGTGACCTGAATAATGGCGCTGAAAATCCCCAACCCCAGCGCGACGGCCAGCAGTTCCGGGCGCATCGGCGGGATAGACTCCCCTGCCGGCCCCATCGCGGCAAAAGCCACCAGCGAAGCGGTCGCCAACTGTACCACCGTCACCCGGCGCACATCGACCTGACGCGCCCACGCGCTGATTAAAATGATTTCGGCAGCGATAGCCACGGCGCTTGCCAGGGTAATCATTTCGCCAATTCCCAACGCCAGCAGATTATTTTCCGGCCCCGCCAGCAGGATCAGCCCGATAAACGCCAGCACGATGCCCACACAGGACATGACGCCGGGCATGCGCCCCAGACACAGCCACTGCAACAGCGGTACCAGCGGTACATACATGGCGGTAATAAACGCCGATTTACTGCTGGAGATGGACTGTAAGCCCCAGGTTTGCAGGCTGTAACCGAGCGCAATCGCCACGCCGATCGCGACACCGGCCTTAACCTCAAGCCAGGTCAGGCCGCGTAGCGTACGCAGCGACAGTAGCGCCACCGCCAGCGCGGCGGTGGCGAAGCGCAGGCCGACGAAGAAAAACGGCCCGCTAAAGCTCACGGCGTATTGTACGGCAAGAAAGGTTCCGCCCCAGAACATGGTGATCACAATCAGGATTAGTTCCTGCGGCGTTATTGAGAGTTTGAGCGAAGACATGCGGCGACCAATAGCAAAAAATAGCTAACCAGTTTCGCAGGCGCTTCAGGCCGAAAGCAACACCCATTGACAAAAAAACCGCCGACATACGTCGGCGGCGAGGGTGATGCGGCAGGGTCGGGGGAGATTAACACCGCATCATTAAAGACAGTCCCGGCTAGCTATTGCGATTGCCGTGACTATTTTTACCCCCTTTTTTGCCAGCTTCCGAGGCGCGTTGAGGATCGTTTTTAAAGTTCCCCCCGCTGTGCTGGCCACCTTTACGACCTGCTTCTGATGCTCTGGCACGATCTTCGGCAAAGTTGCCGGAACCGCCACGATGGTTTGCCATTACTGACCTCCATTGGATTTGACATCATATTGCATTAGGTGAGTTCAGGGCCTAAGCCCCCGCGGCATATGGCATGGCCATTATGCATCGCGTGCTTATAAGCGTAGTAAATGAAACTCATTCCCTGGGCAAATAGTCACATTCCGCAACATTTAATCGTCAAAACCAGACGCCAGCCGCGAGCGCAACCGCTAAGCATTTCTTCTCTCAGCTGAAATCAGCCCTGCGCAAAATGTATCTATTTGCTACGAGATACGTTGCAAATTAATCTTTGCCATTTTGTTATAAATCAAACAAATGTTTGTTGGATTTGCACTCTGCGCCACAGGCCTTATCTTTATAGATAGCCAGTCGTTTGGCTGGACAATTACGCAACCGAGGAGTGATGCAAATGGCTAAAATTCTGGTGCTTTATTATTCCATGTATGGACACATCGAAACCATGGCCCATGCCGTTGCCGAAGGGGCAAATAAAGTTGACGGCGTTGAGGTGGTTGTGAAGCGCGTGCCGGAAACTATGCAGGCTGAAGCGTTTGCCAAAGCAGGCGGGAAAACACAAAATGCGCCCGTCGCCACACCGCAGGAACTGGCGGAGTATGATGCCATCATCTTTGGTACCCCTACCCGTTTCGGCAATATGTCGGGACAAATGCGCACCTTCCTGGATCAGACCGGCGGTCTGTGGGCGTCTGGCGCGCTGTATGGCAAAGTCGCCAGCGTCTTCAGTTCAACCGGTACCGGCGGCGGCCAGGAGCAGACAATTACCTCAACCTGGACTACCCTTGCCCATCATGGGATGATCATTGTGCCGATTGGCTACGGCGCGCAGGAGCTGTTTGATGTCTCCCAGGTGCGCGGCGGCACGCCATATGGCGCAACCACCATCGCAGGCGGCGACGGCTCCCGTCAACCAAGCCAGGAAGAGCTGGCTATCGCCCGCTATCAGGGTGAACACGTCGCCAATGTGGCTGTGAAATTACACGGCTAACCTTCAACAGGAGGAGTTGCATGCCAAATCAAGAAGCGAAGGCCCACCACGTGGGCGAATGGGCAAGCTTACGTAATACCTCTTTGGAAATCGCCGAAGCCATTTTCGAACTCGCGAATTACGATGAAAAGCTGGCGGAGAAAATTTGGGAAGAAGGCAGCGATGAGGTGCTGTCGCGAGCTTTCGCCAAAACCGACAAAGACAGCCTCTTCTGGGGCGAACAGACCATCGAACGTAAAAACGTCTGATAGCTCAATTACGCGGGCATTGCGCCCGCGCTAATTCTTCACCCGGATTGCTCCGGGTTTTTTGTTTTATTTTGCCGCCTCGTTCATGACCTTTTTGAACGTTTCCAGCGGGCAGAATCCCTGATCATCTACCGGACAACCGTTAAGCGCCAGCGTGACCCGCTGCGGCGGGGATTGCAGGCTCAAGGCATCCGCGTTGCGCAGCTGTTCAGTGCTTTGATAGACATACTCAATTTTCATTAAATCGCGATTGCTGCCGCTATCGTGCCAGCGCTGGAACAGCAACTTGCCGCCGATGGGCGTGCGCTCATACTGACCAGGTAACTGATAAGGTTTAAAGTCCAACGCCGTCAGCAGCGAAGCGATATTGGAATCATGCCCGACCAGCAGCGTTACTTTCGCCTTACCGGCGCCATCGCCCACCAGCGCATTATCGATATATTTGACCAGCGGCTTAGCGACGTTGCGCGCCACTTCCGCGGAAGTAAACAGGCTGTCCTGATAACCGTTTTTCAGTTTAGAAAGCACCTGCCACTGCTTATCGCTGGCAATTTCGCCCCACGCCACCTGATCCTTCGGAAAACCTTCGTAGTA
>AGFS01097421.1_pt1 | contig 20708 bp, 17 predicted proteins | sample 305828 | NCBI WGS metagenome assembly AGFS01 (sample SAMN02954281, study PRJNA62041) | ant fungus garden metagenome | biome: terrestrial; feature: Atta colombica fungus garden; material: fungus garden; isolation source: Atta colombica fungus garden top | host: Atta colombica | place: Panama: Gamboa...
TCGCGCTTCTGTCGATCCTGACGATTGCCTGGCCGCTTAACCGGGTCGGCGGCGAGTTTCTGCCGCAGATTAATGAAGGCGATCTGCTGTATATGCCGTCAACGCTGCCGGGGATCTCCGCTGCGCAGGCGGCGGATATGCTGCAGAAAACCGATAAGCTGATCATGACGGTGCCGGAAGTGGCGCGGGTGTTCGGCAAAACCGGCAAGGCCGAAACCGCCACCGACTCGGCGCCGCTGGAGATGGTAGAGACTACGATTCAGCTCAAGCCGCAGGATCAGTGGCGATCGGGGATGACCATGGAGAAGATCGTCGAAGAGCTGGATAAAACCGTGCGTCTGCCGGGGCTGGCGAACCTGTGGGTGCCGCCGATCCGCAACCGCATCGACATGCTCTCCACCGGCATCAAGAGCCCGATCGGCATTAAAGTTTCCGGCACCAACCTGGCCGATATCGACGCCATCGCCGAACAAATTGAAGTGGTGGCGCGCACCGTGCCGGGAGTCACTTCGGCGCTAGCCGAGCGGCTGGTCGGCGGGCGCTACCTCAACATTGATATTCATCGTGAGAAGGCGGCCCGTTACGGCATGACCGTCGGCGACGTGCAGTTGTTTGTTTCGTCCGCCATCGGCGGCGCGATGGTCGGCGAAACGGTAGAGGGCGTCGAGCGCTATCCGATCAACATCCGCTACCCGCAGAGCTATCGCGACAGCCCGGAGACCCTGCGCCAGCTGCCGATCCTCACGCCGCTGAAGCAGCAGATCGTGCTCGGCGACGTCGCCGAGGTTAAGGTCGTTACCGGGCCATCGATGCTGAAGACCGAGAACGCCCGCCCGACCAGTTGGATCTACATCGACGCTCGCGACCGCGACATGGTGTCGGTGGTGCGCGATCTGCAGCAGGCCATCGGCAAAGAGGTGAAGCTGAAGCCGGGCATCAGCGTCTCCTACTCCGGGCAGTTTGAGCTGCTGGAGCGCGCCAATCAGAAGCTGAAGCTGATGGTGCCGATGACGCTAATGATTATCTTCGTGCTGCTGTACCTGGCGTTCCGCCGCTTCGGCGAGGCGTTGCTGATTATCACCAGCGTGCCGTTCGCCCTCGTCGGCGGGATCTGGTTCCTCTACTGGATGGGATTCCATCTGTCGGTGGCCACCGGTACCGGCTTTATCGCCCTCGCCGGGGTGGCGGCGGAGTTTGGCGTGGTGATGCTGATGTACCTGCGCCACGCCATCGAGGCGGAGCCATCGCTGGAGAACCCGCAAACCTTCAGCGCCGATAAGCTCGACGAGGCGCTGTATCAGGGCGCGGTGCTGCGCGTGCGGCCAAAGGCGATGACCGTGGCGGTGATTATCGCCGGCCTGCTGCCGATTTTATGGGGCACCGGCGCCGGGTCAGAAGTGATGAGCCGTATCGCCGCGCCGATGATTGGCGGGATGATCACCGCGCCGCTGCTGTCGCTATTTATCATTCCGGCGGCATATAAGCTGATGTGGCTGTATCGGCATCGGGGCAAGCGCGGAGAATAAATAAAGGCAGGCCCGTTGGTATTTCACCGGCGGGCTTTTTTTTGTTAGCCCAACAAATAATTACCTCATTTAACCCCCACCCGCTCTCATATTATCTCATCCTCTGCGCCAATCGGCCTTCACGCCACATTATTCTCTTTAGCTTCATTGATTTTCCTGCTCACCCTGGCTGCGTATTTATCACGCGGAGAAAAGGTGGGCCTTAAATTAATGAGCGCTATCGATGAACCTGAATCCTTTTCCACCCTGTTTATTTTTGCTGTTATTACTTTCCGCCCTGAGCACGATAGCACCCAGCCATGCCGCGACAGTAAAGGTGGATAATTGTGAAGTTGGCTGCCCAACCGGCGGCAGCCAACAGACGCTTTTCCGCGCGGCCTACACGCTGAACAATAACCCCAGTCGTAAACTGGCCAACTGGGTAGCGTATAAAATCACCCGCGCCAGCGAGGCCAGCAACCGGGCGAGAGTGTGGAAACAGGATCCCGATTTACCTGCCGCCGATACCCTGGCGCCCGCCGACTATCGCCGGGCCAACACCTTACTGGCGGTCGATCGCGGCCATCAGGCGCCGCTGGCGAGCCTCGGAGGCGCGGAGGACTGGCCTGCGCTGAACTATTTGTCGAATATCACTCCGCAGGAAGCGGCGCTGAATCAGGGGGCGTGGGCGCGGCTGGAAGACGCGGAGCGCGCGTTAGCCGAGCGCCCGGAGGTGACGGCGGTTTATGCGGTTACCGGGCCGCTGTTCGAGCGGCATATCGCCACCCTGCCCGCCGCGCCGGACGTGGAGATCCCCAGCGGTTACTGGAAGATTATTTTCCTCGAGAGCGGCCCGCAGAGCGGCCAGTACGCGGCATTTGTGTTGGACCAGGCGACGCCGCGCGATGCTAATTTCTGCGACCATCAGGTGACGGTGGCGGAGATCGAGCGCCGAACCAGTCCGCACTTGACGCTGTGGTCAGCATTGCCGGCGGCCGTTGCCACAACGCTAAAAACGCAGCCGGGCAGGTTGGCGCGGGAAATGGGTTGCCAATAAGGAGCAAGGGTTAAAATTGTCGACCTGTCGCGATTAACAATCGGCGTCTTACCGCCAGCTAGCAAACCAGGTATAGTTGCCGTCTCTGCCACCGCTAAGCGCTGTTGATATTGTATGAAGCTCGGTTATTTTTGTTACTTTCTGCTGGCCATCGCCGCCGTCGGCAGCCTGTTGCTGCCCTATTCCATCGCCATGTGGTTCCTGCTGGCGAACGTGCTAACCTGGCTTATCTACGGCATCGATAAATTAGCCGCCCGTAAAGCCTGGAGCCGGATCCCGGAATCCACCCTGCTGACGTTCGGCCTGCTTGGCGGATGGCCCGGCGCGATTGCCGGGCAGCAGTGTTTTCGCCACAAGACCCAGAAGCAGCCATTCAGGACATATTTCATTATTAGCATCGTGCTGAATGTTGTGGTGCTGGTTGGCGGATATTGGCTGTACCGGGATTATGGGGTGTAGGGTTGGTGTAATTTATTATCACTACATTTACGCTCAATATGCTCAACACCAGGTCTGCAAACGCAGCGTTGAGCAATATTTTTTACTACCTATTGCTCTACTTTTTCAATAATAAAACCATCGCGTCGTAAAAAATCAATTACACGCTGGATATTACCAAGCCCCCATTGGTTCGATATTGCGATAACTTCGCCAGATTGAAGCTCAATTACCGCATCTTCACTCAAATGATATCGATTCTTTCGCCCATCAGGAACTTGATCAGCCAAAACAATTGTTCGATTTTTGAGAATTTCACCCAGCTTAGTATAAATGTCCTCAAGGCTGTGGGGATTATGCTTATTTATCCAATCAGTAAATAGTTCAAGGGCTAACTTACGCTTATTATAAACACCACCATTATACCTATATTCAGAGTAATCTTTTTCAGACTTCTGGCTACTTATATTTTGCTCAACCAGCTTTTCCCTGAACTTAACTTGATATTCTTCTAATTCTGGAACCGGAATTATTTGCTCCGCATTTATTAGTATATCATCGTTAAACTTGTAAGGTGTAAGACGAACACAACGAATATCAACACCTTTATCTCTCAGCCAAATCGCTGTAGTGGTCAGTTCTTTCCCAAAATCAGCTGAAGCAAGAACAATTCTAACATCCTTACCAAAGTCAGAGAGCTCATTCTCCTCAAGACCAATAAATTCTAATATTTTTGCTTTAGCATTAACATCTGAATCAGTACCTAAATATGACTGATAATATTCGCATGCTTTTGTAAAACTCATTGTAGAAATCATAGCTGCATAACGCAATGCTTGTAATTCCATATGAGCGCCGATTTCATCTCGCTTTAACTCTATTACGACAAGATTAGCCTGCTTATCAATCGCTAATAAGTCAATCCGTCTTCTGCTGTCCTCCCAATCTGAAAACTCCTCAGCAATGACAAGACAATCAGGTGCAAGGATATCAATATTATTTTTTATAGCTTCTTGCAAATCGTAACGTTCCTGAAGCCCCTCTATTGAGTAGGTAGTTTTTTCCAGCGCAACTAAATTTTTATCAGCAATATTATATAATGCCATTTTTCAAATCCGTTTATGAAAGTATTACTATGATTGTATCAGAGTTTTTAATTCATCTGGCGTATATGGCGGGTTTCGCCGATGCAGCATCGCGTGACAGTTGGGGCAAACTGGGATCAGGTCAGTTTTCGGATCCAAACGATAGTCCTGTTTAATCTCCGATAGCGGCACCAGATGATGAATATGGATAAAGCCCTGGCCGATATCACCGTAGCGCTTAGCCATATCAAGGCCGCACACCTGACACCGGGTACCGTGATAGCGCAACGCAGCCTCGCGGGCCTGGCGATCGCGCTCATAGCGGTTAACCATAACCTGAACCGCAGCCCCTTCCACAAACTCACTTTTCGGCTGTAGCTCGTCGGGAAAAAGGGTAATGCCGGCATCATCTACTCGCTCCTGAACGATCTTGAATCCTTGTTCCAGCAACAGACGGACGCATTTGGATTTGATCCCACCGCTGAAATCCGCCGGGGTGAACTCCGTTTTCGTCGCCATGGTGGCCGCTATCCCAACGATAGCTTTAGAGGGATAACGACGTCCTTCGAATTCGACTTCATACAGACGCGCGTCTTTAAACTGATGCGCTATACCCTCGTCGTATGCGCGGATGGCTTCGATGATGCATTCTCGCGATAGATGATCTGGCAACCGTTTCATATGGCTGAGCTATTTGATGATGAGTGACCTCATTATAGATAGAAAGCGGAATAAATTTCGAATAGATAAATCATGGTGATAGTTGAAAAGAGACCTGGGTTGGATATCGAATCCCGGTGGCTTGATCGACAGCAGTTTTGCGAGCATCATCGCAATTATTTAGCAAAATACGTAACGCGATGCCTTCTAGTAAAACTCTGCAACAAGCGATCGCCAATATCACTATCTGGCGCAAAGGCGAACAGCGCGCGCCGCATAAACCTCTGCTGTTGTTGCACGTGCTGTCGCATTACCAGCACGGACATCCGCGGATGTTCGATTACGCCTCAGAGGTTCGTGATGAGTTACATAGCCTGCTGGAGCGTTTTGGTCCACAGCGCGCGCAATACCGCCCCGATATGCCCTTCTGGCGTCTAAAAGGCGACGGCTTCTGGGAATTACGCAACGCTGAGCAATGTTCAACTGAAGGCAGCAGACAGCCACCCTCTAAAGAACTGGAAACCTATCACGTCGCGGGCGGCTTTGACGAAGAGCACTTCGCGCTGCTGAGCAAGAATAAGAGGCTGATTAACACCTTGGCGCATCAGATCCTGCAGGCCCATTTCCCGGAGAGTATTCAGGAAGAGATCGCCGATGAGATGGGGTTTGATATCCAGCAAATTCGCAAAGAACGCGACCCGCTGTTCCGCCAGCAGGTGCTACGCGCTTATAACTATGAATGCGCTATCTGCGGCTTTAATATGCGCCATGACAACACCTCCGTCGCGCTGGAGGCTGCGCATATCAAATGGAAGCAGCACGGCGGCCCATGTGAAATTCCCAACGGTCTGGCGCTATGCGCCATTCACCACAAAGCGTTTGATAAAGGTTCGATTGGCCTGGATGAGCATATGCGGGTACAGATTTCTCCCGCGGTTAACGGCGGCGGGATTGTCGGAAAGCTGTTCTGGGACTTTGAAGGTAAGCAAATTGGATTGCCTCAGGGGAAGGATTGTTACCCGAAAGAGGGATTTGTGGAGTGGCACAGGAGAGAGGTATTTAGGGGGTGAGGTAAGGCACGCGACTATATGTCACGGAGTCACCCCTCCGCTATTTAGTCAACGTCCCAGCACTATCAATAAAGAATTCATGAACATATTTTTTATTATTTAAACCGTAGTTAATGACATAAGTATGATTCTTCTTCCATTCAATATCGATGCAATTGTCAGGATATGATGACATTAACTTGTCATAACCAGAACTCATTACCGTTTGCGTCTTACCGTTTTCGCCTGAATCAATAGTGTAGTAATTCAATACATCCCTTTTATCCAAACTAAAGCAAAGATGCTCTCCATTAATAATGGTATCTCTTGGGTGTGGCGCAGGATTACCACCAGGACAACCGGAAATAAGAAAAGTTAAAGATAAGATAGCGAATCTCTTCATTGTGGAAACCCCTTCATAACTAATTTATATTTTTGAAGCAATGTATAGTCAGATTCTTTATGATCATAATCTCGTAATGCAGGCAGATACAGATAATTTTTAAAACCGTAAGCTTGCAACAACCAGTAATCACTAACTAATGAAGCCTGCTGTTCTAAGCTATAATGTCGTATGTTTTCCTTGTCTAAACTATAACTGTAATCAGCAAATCGGGAGAAAAACCCTCTGGTTCTGACAAACATTCCGTGCTGCGCTTGCCATACATGCATTAACTCATGCATGAATCTATGTTTTTTCTGCACATCAACTTCCATTGAAAAATCATGGGAGTAGGTGTCTTCCCTAAACCACATTTCTCCGTTAGGACTCATAGCAATATCAGTAGGCTGCAGATTGAACGGCAAATAACTTTCCCGATGAATCCACACTGTATTGTACCGGAGACCGTAGCTAAATAGCGTTCTTGCTAACCCAATCTCACCAGTGGTTATAAGCCTCGTTCCACCGGGCTTAATACGTGTCCCGGATGTCGCGTTAATCCTCTCGTTTACAGGCATTCAAAATCCCTCTGAATTGCAGCGGTATTGTTTATTTATCGTACGCCAATGCAATCGACAAGGGAAAGATTTTTATCCGAAATAAATTCTGCTGCAAGGCTATACCGTTGGTAGGAAGGTGATGCGTGTATTCGTTACAATAGCTACTGACATAGAAAAGCGTGTCAGGAACTGCTTCCCTCCCCAATAATTGAAGGCCTATCACATAGCAAGAGGCTTTGACGAAGCACACTCCACGCTGCTGAGTAAAAATAAGAGGCTGATTACCTCCCTGACGCATCAGAGCCTGTAAGCCCATTTTCCTAAGAGTATTCAGGGAAAGGTTGTCCGAAAGAATAGTTTGTGGAGTGACACAGGAGGGCGGTATTTAAGGAATGAGCTTAAGGAAAATATTTTAAATGGACGCATAATAAATATTATCCCCTCTGTTCAAAGGTTCTCCTTAAATCAATTCAATAAATTAGGTGAATAATCCCCAGCAATACATTCAATTAAACTATCTAATAAACAACGCTAAATTATTTAGCGAGTGAAGTCTGAATATTTCATTAATCACTAACCGTTAAGGAAATGTCGTATTATGATTTTAGTCAAAACTCAACGAATAATTTAAATTGTTCTTTGGACATTCCTCGCAATTGTCTAATAAATTGATACGATAAAAGTATCCTCATAAAGGAAAAAGACACATGGCTTACGAAGCTCAAATCAGCCGTAATAACCCTGCAGCATTTCTTTTCATTGTCGATCAGTCTGGTTCAATGTCCGATAAAATGTCTTCAGGTCGTAGTAAAGCGGAATTCGTCTCCGATGCGCTCAATCGAACTTTGATGAATCTCATCACTCGCTGTACTAAATCTGAAGGGGTGCGCGACTATTTTGAGATTGGGGTTTTAGGCTACGGTGCTCAAGGGGTTTCTAATGGTTTCAGCGGCCCATTGGGAGGGCAAGTCCTCAATCCAATTTCGGCCCTGGAACAACATCCAGCCAGAGTGGAAGATCGTAAACGGAAAATGGATGATGGAGCAGGCGGGATCATCGAAACAACAATTAAGTTTCCAGTATGGTTTGATCCTACCGCCAATGGCGGCACACCTATGCGTGAAGCGCTTACCAAAGCCGCCGAGGAATTGGTGACCTGGTGTGACTCTCATCCGGACTGCTATCCTCCTACAATTTTACATGTCACTGACGGTGAATCTAACGACGGAGATCCAGAAGAAATAGCCAATCATCTACGGCAAATTCGCACCAATGACGGTGAAGTTCTGATTCTTAATATCCACGTCAGTTCCCTCGGTAATGATCCAATAAGATTCCCCTCCTCCGATGCCGGTTTGCCAGACGCCTATGCTAAGTTGCTATTTCGCATGTCCAGCCCTCTTCCAGAGCATCTGGTACATTTCGCGCAAGAAAAAGGCCATCCTGTGGATATAGAATCTCGTGGATTTATGTTCAATGCTGAGGCTGCCGAGCTTGTCGATTTCTTCGACATCGGAACCCGGGCTTCTCAGTTACGCTGAGTCATAATGAAACTGGAATTCTCAGGAACCGTTCCCAAAGATCCTCTATGCCCTGAGGCAAACGAGGATAAATATGCCTTCTCCGGAGACGGGAGAAGGCTCGCTCTCTGCGATGGAGCAAGCGAGTCTTTCAATTCAAAGTTATGGGCAGATCTTCTTAGTCGTAAATTCATTACGGACACGGAGGTCAACCCTGATTGGATAACATCTGCTATGGCGGAATATTCTGCCGCACATGACTTCCCATCTATGTCCTGGTCCAAGCAAGCCGCATTCGAAAGAGGCAGTTTTGCGACACTAATAGGCATAAAGGAATTTGAAGAGCATCAGTCGGTAGAAATTCTTGCTGTAGGAGATAGCATTACGTTGCTGGTTGATGGCGAAAAATTGATTCGAGCATGGCCATTCGATAACCCAATCAAATTTAAAGAACGGCCAACATTGTTTGCCACGCTCCCTACTCATAATAATTTCGTTGGCGGAAATTGCTTCTGGACAATTCATGGGAAAAATTTTTACCTCGAAAAACTCATTCAGCCCAAACTTCTCTGCATGACCGATGCACTCGGCGAATGGACACTGACGCAAGCTCAGGCGAAGGGTTCTGGTTTTATTGAATTACTTTCGTTGCAAACAGAAGAGCAGCTTGTGGAATTAGTCTTGAGGGAACGTGCAGCAAAACGTATGCGTATCGACGACTCAACACTGCTAGTACTATCGTTTTAACGCGGAAAGAAAGATGCCTTACCCATCTCTTGAACAATACAACCAAGCATTTCAGCTACACAGTAAGCTGTTAAGCGATCCTGAATTAAAATCTGGCTCAGTCGCTACGACAGGATTGGGTATGCCTCTTGCAATCAGTGGTGGTTTCGCGCTGACCTATACGATCAGTTCGGGTGCTAAGAAATACGCCGTTCGTTGTTTTCATAGGGAATCCAAAGCATTAGAACGTCGCTATGAGGCTATCTCAAGGAAAATTGAGAGTCTTCATTCCCCTTATTTTCTCGACTTCCAGTTTCAACCCCAAGGTATCAAAGTCGAAGGTGTATCGTATCCTATTGTTAAAATGGCATGGGCGAAGGGAGAAACACTAGGAGAGTTTCTTGAGGTCAACAAGCACTCAGTACAAACAATGGCAAAACTATCTGCGTCGATAGAATCACTCGCCGCCTATCTCGAAAAAGAAAAAATTGCGCATGGTGATTTCCAGACCGGAAACCTGATGGTATCTGACGGTGGGGCAACCGTTCAGTTAATTGACTATGATGGAATGTATGTTGATGAGATTAAGACATTAGGCAGCGCAGAACTAGGGCATGTCAATTTTCAACACCCCTTGCGTAAAGCGACAAATCCGTTTAATCATACTCTGGATCGCTTTTCACTGATATTACTGTGGCTGGCCCTTAAAACCTTACAAGTCGCCCCATCCATTTGGGATAAATCAAATTCAGAGCTAGACGCAATAGTTTTTCGGGCTAATGACTTCGTTGATCCTGGTTCATCACCCATCTTAAGAATGTTAGCGGGTGTTCCACAACTCTCCGCCTTTATAAAGAATTTCGCGGCGATCTGCGCTTCAGAGATGGATAAAACGCCTTCACTAGCTGACTTTATTGTAGGCAGAAACATCCCCGTATCCCTGGCGATTATTAGCATGAATGGGGATATTCCAAGAAGCAGACTGAAACCTGGTTATATTAGCGCCTATACCGTCCTGTCAGCCCTGGATTACAGCGCTTGTCTTCAACGAGTTGGAGATAAAGTTGAAGTTATCGGTAGAATTATTGAGGTTAAACTTAATAGGGCTAAAAATGGAAAACCATATATCTTCGTTAATTTCGGTGACTGGCGGGGAAATATCTTTAAGATATCCATATGGAGTGAAGGCATTGATGCTTTACCTACCAAACCCAATCCTTCATGGATCGGGAAATGGATTAGTGTAACCGGCCTTATGGAACCGCCTTACATCAATGAGAAATTCAACTATTCACATCTCTCAATTACGGTAACGACTGTTGGTCAAATCACAGTTCTTTCTGAAAAAGATGCCCACTGGCGTCTCGCAGGGCCGAGCTATATCCAACAAATGCCAAATTCTACAAAAAGCAATCAGGCAGCCCTGGAGCGTATCAAGGGAAAGAGGATCACCGTAACGCCTAAGTCAAAAAGCATCAGTGCTACATCAACGAACCAGGCGGTCCTTGATAAAATAAGAGCATCGGTACAACCTTCAGCAACGGTGAGAGCGCAAACGCAGCCTGTAGCGTCTGCTAAATCCTCGACATATTATGCAGCACGAACCAGACCAACGACTTCACAACAGATATCACAACACCAAAATATTCCAAGTAAGACCGTTACTTCGAATCAGCAAACATCTATGACGGACATAATAATTAAGGCTTTCAAAAAAATATTTGGATGATTGTATTATTCAACCAAGACATTCCATATACGTTACATAACAACACCCATCCTTCTATGGTTAACTGATTATGTGGAAATTACGACATAAGTCATATGCCGTATAGCCTAATATTCAGCACGAAGGAAACCCGTGTAGAATTATGGATTTCGCGAGCATCGACAGATATCAACACCATGGCACCGAATAGGCTGGAACAAAGCCGGGTATCTGTTGAAGAGGTATCAAGAAAACCACGGCTTCAACAGCTTGCCGCCGTACAGGCCGCTCACGTTGAGAAGCGCGACACCGTAATGGACGGTAGAGCAATGATTGCCGCTATTAGCCATGAAACCTGCGTCCGGATTGGCAGGTACGTAAAAATATTCGCGCAGGATTGAACATTCTGGTTAGCCAGACTCCACGTCGGTACAAGCCCCCCATAAAGCGCTGGGACGAATGAGTTAATTAAAAAACGGAAATTATTTTAAATCATGGGACGATGTCAGTTTTATGCTGGCTAAAACGTTGCCAGCCATATATACATTATCATCATGCAAGAGGTGCAATCATGAGTAAATACAATGAAATACAGCGTCAGTTAGATGAAGTAAGTCCAATCCCAAAAAGGAATTCCTAAAGTATACCTTTTAGGGGATACTGGAGCAGGAAAAACAACGTTTATTCGAAGAATATTAGGAACTGAAAATACCAAATTCCCGACTACCAGACAAAGCAGAACAACCGTTGCACCTACTGAGTATGTAATATGTAACTCATCCAGCTATGAATTAACAATTTTGTTAAAATCTTTTAATGAAATTAATGGATATGTCAGAGAAATTTTAAAAGAGGCATTTGAAAAGTCATTAAAAGGTGAGGATGTACTCAGAAGTTTACGTCAAACAAATGATCAGCGATTTCGTTTATACTATCTTCTTGATACCCGTGATATTACAAACTTTTCGGCAGAAGTGATTTCACTTACACCACTTCTTTCTGAGAAAATAAATGAGCTAAAAGAAATTTTCAACGACGATATAACAGATCAAGATGAGTATATCAGTTTTGCTATTGATGAACTAAATGATAAAATTGAATGCATTCAAAATAACATTATGGATCTCATTCAGAAGAATGTAATGTCTATTTGTGATGGAAGTAGGTTAAGCAATGAGTCACAAGTATATAAATTTACTTCAACTGAAAAAGAAGACTTCATCAAAAAATGCAAAAAAACATTATCCAGTGATAAAGAATCTATATCTCCTGTTGTCGAGTATGCAAGGTTGAGTGGAGAACTCAAATCTGAATGGGTGAACAATAGTGCAGAAATAGTTATCATTGATGGTGAAGGCATTGGGCATAATACAAAAGAAACGGCGCAATTAGACTCCAGACATTATGATTTCTTTTATGATGTCAATTCAATATTACTTATCGAAGAATCAAAAAAACCTTTTATTGCTGGAGGTAAAAATGCATTGAAAAGTATTTTCCAGCGTGGGTATGGCGAGAAATTAAAGTTGATATTCACTAAACTGGATGAAGTTATACCTTATGATTCAGACGAGCCAACAGATGATGATCGGATCGATTATGTAAAAGATGGTCTCAATAACGTGCTGGACGCATTAAAAAAAGAAGATGTAAAGTGTAACATTGATATTGGTGATATTTATTTCATCGGGGATCTCGATAAAGCCGATCGTAACGAGCGGCTTGAATTGGCTTTCAACTCCATATTTGAAAACACAGTCTCCACGATAAATAATGACGAAGTGTTCATTGAGCCAAGGTATGACTTTGAGTTATTAGCACTGCATATCAATACTACTGCTAATGATTTTAAAACACATTATAAAAGACTATTAGACAGAGAACATTGGAAAACAATAGAAGCATTCAATCGTCGTATGTATTCAAATATAGATGGATTTAGAATGTTTATGCCTATTACTGATTTTGAGGAAACCGTAAGCAAACATATTGGAGGATTTTTAACTTCGCCAGTAGGTTGGAAATATGAAGCAATTGATAATTTGAAGCAAAAAAGCATTAATAAAATCAAGAGAGAATTCAACAAGCTCATTCTTAGTTTCATTCGCAACAAGTTAATTACTGAACCGTATGAAAAATGGAAAGAATCCTATTTTCTAGCTGGTACCGGTTCAACTATTAGCAGGAAACGGGATATAACGACCATTTTTAGCAATGCAGTCATTGATGTCTCTCAAGCTGAGCAATTTAAAGTATTCAAGGATCAAATTAAGGATATTGTTGTCAAATCAATAGAGAAGTGTAAATGAATTTAGTTATATAGAATAGTCCCGGATAATATCCGGGACTGACACTCTGACAGACGCAATTATGAACTTAGTCGTTAGAATACTTATGATTATTTAAGGGAAATAACTATGCCTTTAGATTTAAGTAACACGTTGGTTATTGGCATTAGCGCAACGGCACTTTTTGACATGAGCGAATCTGATCGTATGTTTCGCGAAACCTATGCGACCGATCCCGATAGCGCCATTGAAAAGTATCGTGCCTACATGCTGGAACACGAAAACCAGCCTTTACAGCCCGGGACAGGTTATCCCTTGGTTAAAGCGCTTCTGGGGCTGAATCAGTATCGCCAACCCGATGATAAATCACCGTTGGTTGAGGTTGTTGTCATGTCGCGTAACAGCCCTGATACGGGTATCCGCGTTTTGAATACCATTCGCCATGACAAACTCGACATTACACGTTCAGCTTTTACCGCTGGTGAAACCGTTGCCGATTACCTTGATGCTTTTGATGTTGATCTGTTTTTAACCACTAATGTCGAAGACGCGCAAAAGGTTATTGACTCCCGATATTGCGCCGCCGCTATATTGAAAGAGCCTCCAGCAGATGCCTCTGATATCCCAGAAGAGCAAGTGCGTATTGCTTTTGACGGCGATGCTGTCCTTTTTTCCGATCAAAGCGAGCTAGTTTATAAAACTCAAGGGATGGCCACTTTTCATGCTCGGGAAGACGCGCAGCAGGATATCCCTATGGAGGAGGGACCCTATGCACCCTGCTTAAAAAAATAGCCAAGCTTCAGGAACGACTACCGATCCGCGTTGAGTATTCTCCCGTCCGTATCGCGCTGGTGACGACCAGAAACAGCCCATCAGAAATGCGCGTCATTAAGACATTGAGAAGCTGGGGGGTATATGTCGACGAGGCTTTTTTTCTTGGTGGTGTAGAGAAAACGAAAGTCCTGAAGGCCTTTAAACCGCATATTTTCTTTGATGACCAGGATGTACATTTGGTTGCTGCTGCAAAAGTTATTCCTTCTGGTAAGGTTCCTTATGCTAGTAATTCCGAGCTTTTTAAAAAGGAAGCATTGTAAAAATTGACAACAAATAGCCACCCAGCAGCAAAGATGGCTATTTGTCTATTTTTACTGTCTTCCTACAGTTCTTAGCGTATGACGGCTAAATAACCCGATTAATACTTGCCTTACTGATTGGCTTGTAGTGACCGCTCCTGCCGATTCAGTTGCGATAGTCCCTGTAGCAGGTATTATTTTGCGTACAGCATTCCAAATCTGAACTTTTGCCTGAGCATTTTGCTCCATGGCCGCAATCTCTTCCGAGGGCTTCATGACTAACACTAACTTTTCTCAAACGGCTGCGTTTATCTGGTCGGTGGCCGATCTATTGCGCGGTGATTTCAAACAGTCTCAGTACGGGCGCGTGATCCTGCCTTTTACGCTGCTGCGTCGTCTTGAGTGTGTGTTGGCGGAGACCAAAGATGCGGTGGTGGCGAAATATGATGAATTAAAAACCAGCCCACTGCCGGAAGATGCCAAAGAGAAGTTTCTGCTGCGCGCAAGCACGCTTTCCTTCTTCAACACCTCGAAGATGGATCTGGGCAAAATGGGTCAGAACGACATCAAAGCCAACCTGGAAAGCTACGTACAGGCGTTCTCTCCGGACGCGCGTGAGATCTTCGAACACTTCAAATTCAGTGAGTTTGTCGGCCTGCTGGAAGATGCCAACCTGCTGTTTAAAGTGGTGAAGAAATTCGCCACCACTGATTTGAGCCCGAAAGCGATTTCCAACTATGAAATGGGCCTGGTGTTCGAAGAGCTTATCCGCCGTTTCGCGGAAAGCTCTAACGAGACCGCCGGTGAGCACTTCACCCCGCGCGATATCGTGCGTCTGACCACCTCGCTAGTATTTATGGAAGATGATGAAGCCCTGACGCAGGACGGTATCATCCGCACCATTTACGACCCGACGGCCGGGACCGGCGGATTCCTCTCTTCGGGCATGGAATATGTGCACGAATTGAACCCTAACGCGGTGATGCGAGCCTTTGGTCAGGAACTGAACCCGGAATCCTACGCAATCTGTAAAGCCGACATGCTGATCAAAGGTCAGGACGTCAGCTGCATTAAGCTGGGTAACACCCTCTCTAACGACCAACTGCCGCTGGACCAGTTCGACTACATGCTCTCTAACCCGCCGTTTGGCGTGGACTGGAAGAAGATTGAGGGCGAGATTAACGACGAACATACGCAAAAAGGCTTTAACGGTCGCTTTGGCCCGGGCCTGCCGCGAGTTTCCGACGGTTCGCTGCTGTTCCTGATGCACCTGATCAGCAAAATGCGCGACAGCCACAATGTGGATGGCACCGTGAGCAACGGCGGGCGTATCGGGATTATCCTTAACGGTTCGCCACTGTTTACCGGTGGTGCGGGCAGCGGTGAGAGTGAAATCCGCCGCTACATTCTGGAAGCCGATTTGCTGGAAGGCATCGTCGCGCTGCCAACGGACATGTTCTACAACACCGGCATTGCCACCTACGTCTGGATACTTTCCAATAAGAAAGCGCCTGAGCGTAAAGGCAAAGTACAGCTGATTGATGGCACCAACCTGTACGGCAAAATGCGTAAATCGCTGGGTTCCAAGCGCAACCTGATGGGCGAAGACGATATTAAGCTTATCACCCAGACCTTCGGTAACTTTGAAGTGGTGGATGCTACAACTCTGGAAGAACTGGGTCTGGAAAAAGCCGCAGAGCAAAAATCCAGCCGTGGCCGTCAGCCAGCAACGGCCAAAACCGAAGCGCCGAAAACCTTTGCCAGCAAAATCTTCAACAGCACTGACTTTGGCTATCGCCGCCTGACCATTGAGCGCCCGTTGCGGTTATCCGCTCAGGTGACGGATGAGGCGATTGCGACATTGCGTTTTGCGCCGAAGCCGTTTAACGCTCCGATGGAACGTCTGTATGAAGAGTTCGCATCCCAATGGCAGGAGGACACCTACGGTGATTTCTCCGAACTGGAAGCCGAGGCGCGCGCCATCATCAAAGCTGAGTTTGCCGAGCTGAAAGAGAAGCAGATTAAAGACCTGCTCGACAGCAAACTGTGGGAGGCACAGCGCGCCTTGATGGAAAAAGCGCAGCAGATTCAGACGGCTCTGGGTACACAGGCGGGTGGCAAAACGCGGGTAAGCAATGACTTCAACCAGTTCCAGCTGACCCTGAAAGGGGCCATCAAAACCGCTGGCGTGAAGCTGGATGCGAAAGAGAACAAGCAGTTTATCGATGCCATCACCACCAAAAACCCGGATGCCGAGCCGGTGGTGAAGAAAGCGCTGAAAGAAGCCGCTCAGCCGCTGTACGGGGCGTTTGAATACAAGGGTAAGATTGTTGAGTTTGAGCAGGACGGCGAGCTGCGAGATAACGAAAACGTGCCGCTGAACCCTGCGGTATCCACCAGCGATTTGATTGAAAACTACTTTAGAGCGGAAGTATTGCCGCATGTGAGTGACGCGTGGATCAACGCCGATAAGCGCGATGCGAAAGATAATGAGGTGGGGATTGTTGGTTATGAAATTCCGTTTAACCGTCATTTCTATGTTTATCAGCCGCCGCGCCCGCTATCCGAGATTGATGCCGATCTGGATGCGATCAGCGCCGAGATTATGAAGCTGCTGCAGGAGGTACATTCCTGATGGCTAAGTATAAGGCGTATCCGGAGTATAAGGATTCTGGGGTTGAGTGGTTGGGGGAGATTCCAGCCCATTGGTTAATTAAAAAACTAAAATATTTATGCAAAGTTCAAACCGGTAGTAGAGATACAGTAAACGCTGTTGAAAATGGAAGGTATCCTTTTTTTGTGCGTTCACAGACAATTGAACGTATAAACTCTGTTGGTGCTGAATGCGAGGCAGTTTTAACTGCAGGTGATGGTGTTGGCGTCGGTAAAGTTTACCATTACTATAATGGCAAATTTGATTTTCATCAACGTGTCTATATGTTGAATGAATTTCATTCTATAACAGGTAAGTTTGTTTATTACTATCTGTCATCTAACTTCTATAAAGTGGCATTAGAGGGTAATGCGAAATCCACTGTTGATTCTCTACGCTTACCACAATTTTTGAATTTCGAATTTTCCATCCCTAAACTCGATGAACAAAAAAATTTAATTTTGTTCATCGAGCACGAAACCGCAAAAAATCGATAACCTGATCGAGAAGCAACAGATACTGATTGAACTGCTAAAAGAAAAACGTCAGGCAATGATTAGCCATACCGTCACCAAAGGGCTAAACCCAGATGCGCCGATGAAAGATTCCGGTGTTGAGTGGCTGGGGGAAGTGCCAGCTCATTGGGATATTTGTTTATTGAAATTCAAATGCTCCGCAATAACTGATGGTGCTCATATATCTCCTGATACTAATGAAGGTGAGCATTACTTTGTTTCAATTAAGGATATTAAAAAAGGGATTATTGATTTTAATAACTCCTTACTTACCAGTTCGGCGAGTTATAAGTATTTAGTAAAAACTGGCTGCAAACCATTTAGTGGCGACATACTCTTTAGTAAAGATGGGACTATAGGCCAAACAGCGATTGTGCCAGACGACGTTGACTTTGTTGTTGCATCATCGTTAATCATCATTCGGGCTGATAAAGAAAAAGCTTTACCAGCCTTCATGGACTTACTTCTGCAAAGTTCGCTAGTAAAAGAGCAGGTGGAAAGTTTTGTAAAAGGAGCAGCTTTAAGGCGTCTATCTATTCAGAACCTTGAAAAGGTATTCGGAGTATTTCCAACACTGAGTGAACAACTGATGATATCAGACTATATTTACGCTCAGTTGAACAGACTAGATGTCTTAGAAAGTAAAGCGGTAGCCCAAATCCAATTACTGGAGGAACGCCGCACCGCCCTTATCTCCGCTGCCATCACCGGAAAAATCGACGTCCGCGACTGGGTTGCCCCGGACACGCAAGACATTGAGGAGCCACAGGAGGCTACCGCATGAGCATGGACAGCACCAAAGAGCTGATTTTCCAGGATGAAATGATTGCTCAGATGATCGATCGAGGCTGGATTCGTGGCAAAACGGACGGCTACGATCGCGAACGTGCGCTGTATTCCCAGGATGCACTGACCTTTGTGCAAACCACGCAGCCGCAGGAGTGGGAGAAGTTTGCCAAAATTTACCCGACCGATACCGAGCGGCATTTCCTCGATGCGCTGGTGGCTCAGCTAAAAAAAGCGGATATCAACGCTACTGATATGCTTTCACGCACTTATGGCACGCTGGGCGTGCTGCGTCATGGTATCAAAAGCCATAACGCGCGTTTTTCCCTGTGCCAGTTCAAGCCGGAACATAACCTCAATCCGGAAACCCTGGCCCACTACAAACAGAATATCTGCCGCATTGTGCCGGAGCTGGTTTACAGCCCGCATGCGTCGAACGCCGCATTTGAAGAAACGGGTATAAAAGCGAAGAAGTGGCGTATCGATCTGGTGTTATTCGTCAATGGCCTGCCGATAGCGACCCTCGAACTGAAGTCTGAATTTAAGCAGACGGTGCAAAACGCCATCACGCAGTATAAGAAAACGCGTTTGCCAAAGGACCCTGGCACCAATAAACCCGAACCGCTGCTGACTTTTAAACGCGGCGCGCTGGTGCACTTTGCCGTCAGCCAGTACGAAGTGTTTATGGCGACCAAACTCGAGGGCGATAAAACTTTCTTCCTGCCGTTTAACAAAGGCACCCATGATGGCGGTGCGGGGAATGATATCCCGGAAGATGCCAACGACTACGCCACCAGCTATCTGTGGAACGAGGTGCTGCTGCCGGATAATCTGCTGAAAATTCTCGCGAGCTTCGTGCATCTGCAAATCGTCGAAAAAGAAAATGCCATTGGCCTGAAGTACAAAAGCGAGAGCCTGATTTTCCCGCGCTATCACCAGTGGGATGTGGTGAACAAACTGATCACCGCCGCCACGGTAGAAGGCACCGGCAATAAATACCTGATTCAGCACAGTGCCGGGTCGGGCAAATCGAACTCTATCGCCTGGACGGCCCATCAGCTTTCCCGCCTGTACGATGAAAATGGCGAGAAGCAGTTCCACTCGGTGATTGTGGTGACGGACCGCACCGTGCTTGACGATCAGCTGCAGGACACCATCTACCAGTTTGAACACCAGGATGGCGTGGTCGGGCGGATCAATAACAAAGAAGGCGACGGTTCAAAATCGGAGAAGCTTGCCAGCGCGCTGGAAAACTCGCAGCCGATTATCATCGTCACCATTCAGACCTTCCCGTTCGTCCTGAAGGCGATTGAAAACAGCGTCAGCCTCAAGCAGCGTAAATACGCGGTGATTGCCGATGAAGCGCACTCCTCGCAGAGCGGTTCTACGGCGCGCCAGTTGAAAGAAGTGTTGATGACCGAAGAAGTGGATGACGATGTGGAGATGTCTTCAGAAGATATTCTGGATGCCACCGTCGCCGCGCGTAAAGGCAGCAACAACCTCAACTATTACGCCTTTACCGCTACGCCGAAAGCCAAAACGCTGGAGCTGTTTGGCCGTCGTCCTAACCCGCAGGAACCGGCTTCAAAAACCAATAAGCCGGAAGCATTCCACGTTTACTCCATGCGTCAGGCCATCGAAGAGGGCTTTATTCTTGATGTGCTGAAGAATTACACCAACTACAAGGTGGCGTACAAGCTGCTGCAAAAGCTGGACGATCCTGATCGTGAAGTGGACAGCAAAAAAGCCAAAATCAAACTGAACCAGTGGGTCTCGCTGCACGATCATAACGTGTCGCAGAAGGTGAAGGTGATTGTTGAGCACTTCCGTAAGCATGTGATGCATTTACTGGCCGGCCAGGCCAAAGCGATGGTGGTGACCAGTTCGCGTAAAGCGGCGGTGCGTTACAAACTGGCGTTCGATAAATACATCGCCGAGCACAAGTACGACAAGATCAGCGCAATGGTGGCATTCTCTGGGGAAGTGGAATTCCATGAAGATGACCACAATAGCCTTGCGCTACTTAACCAGAAGTTCACCGAAATCAATATGAACCCAGGGCTGAAAGGCCGGGATATGCGCAAAGCGTTTGATACCGACGACTACCAGGTGATGCTGGTGGCCAACAAATTCCAGACCGGTTTTGACCAGCCCAAGCTGTGTGCCATGTATGTGGATAAAAAGCTGGGTGGTGTGGAGTGCGTACAGACGTTGTCGCGCCTGAACCGTACCTATCCTGGGAAGGCGCAGTCCGGCACATTTGTGCTTGATTTCTACAACGAGCCCGATGAGATTTTGGGTGCTTTCCAGCCATACTACCAGACCGCAGAATTGACGGATGTCAGCGACCCGCAACAGGTCTTTGAACTGTTTGAAAAGCTGCGTACCAGCGGCATTTTCCTGTGGAACGAAGTGGAGCAGTTCTGCGAGGCGTTTTTCAGCAAAAACAAGTCCAACGCGGCGATTAGCAATATCTGCAAACCGGCGGTAGATCGCTGGAAGCTGCGTTACGCCTCGGCAATTGAGGCGTATGTGCTGGCCAAAGAGATGTTTGAACGCACCAAAAAGACCGGTGATATTGTGCTGATCACCAATGCGGAAAATACCTTCAAAGCGTGCGAGAAAGAAAAAAGTAAGCTGGATATCTTCAAGAAAGATCTCGGCAGCTTTGTCCGCTTTTACGAGTTTATGTCGCAAATTGTT
>AGFS01119562.1_pt1 | contig 19900 bp, 16 predicted proteins | sample 305828 | NCBI WGS metagenome assembly AGFS01 (sample SAMN02954281, study PRJNA62041) | ant fungus garden metagenome | biome: terrestrial; feature: Atta colombica fungus garden; material: fungus garden; isolation source: Atta colombica fungus garden top | host: Atta colombica | place: Panama: Gamboa...
CTGGAAACCGGCGCCGGGGCAAAGTTGGCATAGCTTCAATGATTACATTAACTTCAGCGATAAAGCGGGCTGGGAACAATGGTGGGGGAAAAAATGGATCCGCACCGATATCGGCGACTACGACAATCCAGGTTTCGACGATCTCACCATGTCGCTGGCGTTTCTGCCGGATCTGAAAACCGAATCGACGCTCCCTTCTGGCTTGCCAAATTTCTATCGTCATAAGCCAGATACCGCCGCCAAAGAGATAGCCGGCTACACGCCGCGCGACTATCTGACCCACTGGCTTAGCCAATGGGTACGCGACTACGGGATTGACGGCTTCCGCGTCGATACCGCGAAACACGTCGAACTGGACGCCTGGCAGCAGCTCAAAACCCAGGCCACGGCCGCGCTGGCAGACTGGAAAAAAGCGAATCCGCAGAAAGCGCTGGATGACGCCCCATTCTGGATGACCGGCGAGGCCTGGGGCCACGGCGTGATGCAGAGCGACTACTATCGCCACGGTTTCGACGCGATGATTAATTTCGATTATCAGGATCAAGCGGCGAAAGCAGCAAACTGTCTCGCAAACATGGACGCCACCTGGCAGCAGATGGCGGACAAGCTGCAGGATTTCAACGTGCTGAGCTATCTCTCCTCGCACGATACCCGCCTGTTCCGCGAAGGCGGAAGCCGGGCGGCGGAACTGCTATTACTCGCGCCAGGCGCCGTACAACTCTTCTATGGCGATGAATCTTCACGTCCGTTCGGCCCCACGGGTTCCGACCCGCTGCAGGGTACCCGCTCCGATATGAACTGGCAGGATGTTGTCGGTAGCGCATCCGATAACGTCGCGCACTGGCAAAAAATCGCCCAATTCCGCGCCCGCCATCCGGCCATTGGTATGGGTAAACAACAGACGCTGACGCTAGAGCAGGGCTATGGTTTCGTGCGTGAAAGCAGCGCTGATAAAGTGATGGTTGTCTGGGCCGGACAGCAATAGCAGTCGCTTACTGGGCTCCTTGCCGCTGGCGGGAGCCTTTTCAGCACAAATTACTAATATCTCCCCTATTAGCAGAACAAAAAATAGATCGCTCCCTCCTGTGCCGATTTGCACCGCGTTGACGCTGGCGTTATGGTAATTCCCTTTCCAGAAGACCAACAGAATATCCGCGATGACATTTTCACTTTTCGGCGACAAATTCACCCGTCATTCAGGCATCACCCGCCTGATGGAAGACCTCAATGACGGCCTGCGCACACCGGGCGCGATCATGCTGGGCGGCGGCAACCCCGCGCAAATCCCGGAGATGAATGAATACTTCAATAGCCTGCTGGCCGATATGCTGGATAACGGCAAAGCCCTTGATGCGCTTTGCAATTATGATGGTCCGCAAGGGAAAAGCGAGCTTCTGACCTTGCTTGCGCAAATGCTGCGCGAAGAATTAGGTTGGGAGATCGAACCACAGAATATTGCTCTGACTAATGGCAGCCAGAGCGCATTTTTCTACTTATTTAACCTGTTTGCCGGCCGCCGTGCCGACGGCACCACCCGCAAGGTGCTGTTCCCGCTGACGCCGGAATATATCGGCTACGCCGATTCCGGGCTGGAAGAGGATCTGTTTGTCGCCACCCGCCCCAACATTGAACTGCTGCCGGAAGGCCAGTTCAAATATCACGTGGACTTCGAACACCTGCAGATCACCGAAGAGACGGGAATGATCTGCGTCTCCCGGCCAACCAACCCGACCGGTAACGTCATTACCGATGAAGAGCTCATCAAACTGGATGCTCTCGCTAACCAGCATGGCGTCCCGCTGGTTATTGATAACGCCTATGGCGTACCTTTCCCCGGCATTATCTTTAGCGAAGCGCGCCCGCTGTGGAACCCGAATATTGTGCTGTGCATGAGTTTATCCAAGCTCGGACTGCCGGGCACCCGCTGCGGCATCATCATCGCCAACGAAAAAATCATCACCGCGATCAGTAATATGAACGGCATTATCAGCCTCGCCCCGGGCGGAATTGGGCCGGCGATGATGTGCGAAATGATCAAGCGCAAGGACCTGCTGCGGTTGTCCGAAACGGTAATTAAACCGTTCTATTATCAGCGTGTTCAGGAAACTATTGCTACCATTCGCCGCTATTTGCCGGAAGAACGCTGCCTGATTCATAAACCGGAAGGGGCGATTTTCCTGTGGCTGTGGTTTAAGGATCTGCCGATCTCCACCGAGCTGCTGTATCAGCGCCTGAAGCAACGCGGCGTGCTGATGGTACCGGGCGATTACTTCTTCCCGGGGCTGGACAAGCCGTGGCCGCATACGCATCAGTGCATGCGCATGAACTACGTGCCGGACCCGGAGAAAATCGAGGCGGGGGTTAAAATTCTTGCCGAAGAGATTGAGCGCGCCTGGCAGGAGCAAGACGCCTGATGATGTTCCCGGCCATCGCTGGCCGGGAACATCCAGTTACATTGCCTGCGCCGCCCAACGACGGCGCTCGGCGCTTAATCTTTCCAGCTCGGCGGGCTCAATACAGCGCAGCGCCTGAGTCGGGCAGGCCGCTACGCACGCCGGCCCCGTTTGCCGGTGCGCGCACAGGTCGCACTTCAGCGCCTGCACGCCTTCGTCGGTCAACATCACCGTCATCGCCCCATAAGGGCACGCCACCATACAGCTTTTACAACCAATGCACAGCCGTTGATCGACTCGCCAGACGTCGCCCTCATGGCGTATTGCCCCTTCCGGGCAGACGTTCACGCAAGGAGCATCTTCGCACTGACGACACAGCGTCGCCGTTGATAACTCATCGCTCTTCACTACCCGGATCCGCGGCGCAAAGCGTCTTGCAGAGACGGTAGAACAATCCTGCCCCTGCTGATGCGACACCACGCAGGCCACCTCGCAGGTTCGGCAGCCAATACACTTTTGCGCATCGGCGATAATAAACCGGTTCATCCTCAACTCCCTTCGGGATAAAAACGCAGCGTGCCAGAAAAACCCCGCTGCGCGCTTTGATCCTGAATGGAATCAGCTGCGTTTTAGGCAAATACCCAGCAAGATCTCGCCAGTTGCCTTAGCCTTCGCGAATAACAAACCCCAGCTCGCGGGAAATCGCCTCTGCCGTTTCACGCAATGGTTTGAGCAGATTTTTCTCACCAACCTGTTTCAGGCGCGAAGTCGACAGCGAAATCGAAATGGCGTAAGGCACGCGACCGTGAATATCGAATACCGGTACCGCCAGGCACGAGACGCCGAGTTCGTTCTCTTCGCGGTCCATCGCCATATTACGTTCGCGAATCTGCGCCAGCTCGTCGTTCATCGCCGGCAGGCCGGTAATGGTGTTACGGGTCAACGGCTGAATAATATCCTGATGGCTATCCCAGTAGCTGGCAACGTAGTCAGGATGGCCGAACGCCATGTAGATCTTGCCCATCGCCGAACAGTACAGCGGCATATGCTGGCCAATATAGGCGCGGGTACGCAGCATACCGGTAGTCGGCTCCAGCTTATAAATCAGAATCGCGTGGTCGTCCTCACGGCTGGAGAAGTTCACCGTCTCGCCGGTGGCGATGTTTAAAGCTTCAAGATGCGGCGCAGCGACATGAATAATATTCAGCGACGACAGCGCCTTTTGGCCCACGGCTATAAATTTGGTGGTCAGGCGGTAACTTCCGGCGGCAGGCGCCGGCGTAACGTAGCCGCAGGACTGCAGGCCCTGCAACAACCGATGCACGGTACTTTTGTTCAGGCCCGCCAGTTCAGACAGATGCGCCAACGGACAACCGTTTGGATAGTTACTGAGGATCTCAATCAGCATTAACCCGCGAAATAGACTCTGGCTTCCGGCTGGCCTCTCTTTCTCTTGCGTCATTTCACTCTCTTTTGTGCCCATCGCTTCGGCTTCCTTTTTAATCGCGCTCTGATGGTAGCGCAAAGTGTGGTTCAGTTCACGATCTGAACTGAAAAAACACAACCAACTGATTTTAATGATTTTTAAAAATAGCATCTGCCGTTGATCTGTCAAAAATTGATCGTTATATTTGAAATCAGATTTCGATATATGAAACGTAAAGATAAAAAATCACTCAAACCCTAAGGGGAACACGGGAATGAAAGTAACTTTTGCGCAGCTAAAAGAGGCGTTCAATCGGGTATTACTCTCACGCGGTATTGCGGCGGAAACCGCCGACGCCTGCGCGGAAATGTTCGCCCGCACCACGGAATCCGGCGTCTACTCACACGGAGTGAATCGCTTTCCACGTTTTATTCAGCAACTGGATAACGGCGATATCATTCCGGATGCGAAACCTCAGCGCGTCACCAGCCTTGGCGCTATTGAGCAGTGGGATGCCCGGCGTTCGATTGGCAATCTGACGGCGAAAAAGATGATGGATCGCGCCATTGAATTGGCCTCCGACCACGGCATTGGCCTGGTGGCATTACGCAACGCCAACCACTGGATGCGCGGCGGCAGCTACGGCTGGCAGGCGGCGGAAAAAGGCTATATCGGCATTTGCTGGACCAACTCCATCGCCGTCATGCCGCCGTGGGGCGCGAAAGAGTGCCGCATTGGCACCAATCCGCTGATCGTGGCAATTCCCTCCACTCCCATCACAATGGTCGATATGTCGATGTCGATGTTCTCTTACGGCATGCTGGAGGTTAATCGCCTGGCTGGCCGCACGCTGCCGGTAGATGGCGGGTTTGATGATGACGGTAATTTGACGAAAGAACCCGGCGTGATTGAGAAAAATCGCCGTATCCTGCCGATGGGCTACTGGAAGGGTTCCGGTTTATCAATTGTGCTGGATATGATAGCCACTCTGCTTTCCAACGGTTCCTCCGTTGCTGAAGTCACCCAGGACAATAGCGACGAATATGGCGTATCGCAGATTTTCATCGCCATTGAAGTCGACAAGCTCATTGATGGCAAAACTCGCGATGCCAAACTACAGCGGATCATGGACTTTATCACCACCGCCGAACGCGCCGATGAAAATGTGGCGGTCCGCCTACCGGGCCACGAGTTTACGCGATTGCTGGAAGAAAACCGCCGTAATGGGATCACCGTCGACGACAGCGTATGGGCCAAAATTCAGGCTCTATAGGGGAAACCACTATGATCTTCGGCCATATTTCACAACCGAATCCGTGCCGTCTACCGGCAGCGATTGAAAAGGCGCTCGATTTTCTTCGGACTACCGATTTTCGCCACCAGCCGCCCGGCGTCGTCGAAATTGATGGTAAGAATATTTTTGCGCAGATCATCGATCTGACCACCCGCGCGGCGACAGAAAACCGTCCGGAGGTACATCGGCGTTATTTAGATATTCAGTTTCTCGCTTCCGGTGAAGAAAAAATAGGTATCGCCATCGATAGCGGAAATAACCAGATCAGCGAATCGTTATTAGAACAGCGCGATATTATTTTTTATCACGATAGTCAACACGAATCGTTTATTGAAATGATACCCGGTAGCTATGCCATATTCTTTCCACAAGATGTGCATCGCCCTGGATGCATTAAAATGACTGCCACCCCTATTAGAAAAATAGTCGTCAAGGTAGCTATCGATATTCTGTAAAAGAACTAATTATCTCATTAAATTTACAGGAGCACATAATGAACATTACTACCGGTTATATTATCGGTGCGTATCCCTGTGCCCCCTCATTTCACCAAAAGAGTGAAGAGGAAGAGAAGGAATTCTGGCGACAACTTGCCGATACTCCAGATATTCGTGGCATAGAACAGCCTTGTCTTGAGCATATCCATCCTTTAGGCGATGAGTGGCTGCTGCGCCATACGCCGGATAACTGGCAAATTGTGATTACCGCCATTATGGAAACCATGCGCCGCCGCGGAGAGAACGCGGGTTTCGGTCTGGCCTCCAGCGATGAACAACAGCGTGTAGCCTGCGTTGAATACTACCGCCACCTTCATCGCAAAATTAATAAAATCAACGGTATTCAACCCGGTAAAGTCACCGCGCTTGAGTTACAGGCCGCGCCGCTGGCGGGAGATCAAAACATCGCCCAGGCAACGGACGCCTTTTCCCGCTCGCTCAAAGAAATCGCCAGTTGGGACTGGCGCTGCGACCTGGTGCTGGAACACTGTGACGCGATGAATGGCCCGGCGCCGCGTAAAGGCTTCCTGCCGCTGGATAATGTACTGGAAGTTATTGCCGACTACGAGATAAGCGTGTGCATTAACTGGGCGCGCTCGGCCATTGAAGGCCGCGATACCGCGCTGCCGTTGGCCCATACCCGACAGGTTAAACAGGCCGGGAAACTGGGCGCGCTGATGTTTTCCGGCACCACCCAAACAGGCGAATATGGCGAATGGCAGGATTTACACGCGCCGTTTGCCCCCTTCTGCCCGCAAAGCCTGATGACCGCGCAGCATGCCCGCGATATTTTCGCCTGCGCCGCCGGCGCATCGTTGCAGTTCGCCGGTATTAAATTACTGGAAATAGACGCGAATGCCGATGTTAACCACCGCATAGCCATTTTGCGTGACGGTATCACCCTATTAAAAAACGCATAAGAACAACTACGTTTTCATTGTCATAATATTTACTCTACGAGAATATTAATATGAACATGACCTCTCGCCCTACAGCAAAAGATATTCCACGCCAGCGTTGGCTGAGAATTATCCCACCGATTCTTATTGCCTGTATTATTTCCTATATGGACCGCGTTAATATCGCATTTGCGATGCCGGGCGGTATGGATGCCGAACTGGGTATTTCCGCCACCATGGCGGGGCTCGCTGGCGGTATTTTCTTTATCGGTTATTTATTCTTACAAGTCCCTGGCGGAAAAATTGCCGTACACGGCAGCGGCAAGAAATTTATCGGCTGGTCGCTGGTCGCCTGGGCCATTATTTCCGTACTGACCGGTTTAATCACCAATCAATATCAACTGCTGATCCTGCGCTTCTTATTAGGGGTAGCGGAAGGCGGCATGCTGCCGGTGGTGCTAACGATGATCAGCAACTGGTTCCCGGACGCTGAACGCGGCCGCGCCAACGCCATTGTGATTATGTTTGTGCCGATTGCCGGGATTATTACCGCCCCGCTGTCAGGCTGGATCATCACCGTTCTCGACTGGCGCTGGCTATTTATTATCGAAGGCTTGCTCTCGGTGGTCGTGCTGGCGCTGTGGGCATACACCGTTTATGACCGTCCGCAGGAAGCGCGCTGGATATCCGCAGCGGAAAAAACCTACCTGGTCGAAACGCTGGCGGCGGAACAAAAGGCGATTGCCGGAACTGAAGTCAAAAATGCCTCGCTCGGCGCGGTGCTCTCTGACAAAACCATGTGGCAGCTCATCGCCCTTAACTTCTTCTACCAAACCGGGATTTACGGTTACACCCTGTGGCTGCCGACCATTCTGAAAGAGCTGACCCATAGCAGCATGGGACAAGTCGGCGTGCTCGCCATCCTGCCCTACGTTGGCGCGATTGCCGGTATGTTCCTTTTCTCTTCGCTCTCCGATCGTACCGGCAAACGCAAGCTATTTGTCTGCCTGCCGCTGATCGGCTTCGCACTGTGCATGTTCCTCTCCGTGGCGTTGAAAAATCACATCTGGCTGGCCTATGCCGCGCTGGTTGGCTGCGGATTCTTCCTGCAATCCGCCGCAGGCGTGTTCTGGACCATACCGGCACGCCTGTTCAGCGCCGAAATGGCCGGCGGCGCCCGCGGGGTGATCAACGCTCTCGGTAACCTCGGCGGCTTCTGCGGCCCTTACGCCGTGGGCGTACTGATCACCCTCTACAGCAAAGATGCCGGCGTCTATTGCCTGGCTATCTCACTGGCGCTGGCGGCCCTGATGGCGCTGCTGCTGCCGGCAAAATGCGATGCCGGCGCAGCACCCGCAAAGACGATGACTCCGCGTAACCACGCAGCTTAAAACTGTCCCGGACGGCCAGGCGTCGTCCGGAAAAACTGGAAGACTAAGATGAGTGAAAAAGAGACCTTCTGGCTGGGTATCGATTGTGGCGGTACTTATCTAAAAGCCGGTTTATATAACAGCCAGGGCGTAGAGCGGCGTATCGAGCGCTGCCCTTTACGCACCCTCAGCGCGCAGCCGGGATACGCCGAGCGGGAAATGGATCTGCTCTGGCAACGCTGCCATGAAACCATCGCCAGGCTGCTCAGCGCCGCTAACGTCAATGGTAAGCAAATCAAGGGCATCGCTATCTCCGCGCAGGGCAAAGGGCTATTTCTACTTGATAAACAGGATCGCCCGTTAGGTAACGCGATGCTCTCCTCCGATCGTCGGGCGTTGGAAATCGTTCAACGCTGGCAGCAGGATGGCATCCCTGAGCGACTGTATCCCCTTACCCGCCAGACGCTGTGGACCGGCCATCCCGCTTCATTGCTGCGGTGGCTGAAAGAAAATGAACCGCAGCGCTATGGGCAAATCGGCTGCGTCATGATGGCCCATGATTATCTTCGCTGGCGTTTAACCGGGATGAAGGGCTGCGAAGAGAGCAACATTTCTGAGTCCAATCTCTACAACATGAACAGCGGGCAATACGACCCACGCCTGACCCAGTGGTTAGGCATAAGTGAAATTGACGAGGCGCTACCGCCGATCGTCGGCTCTGCGGAAATATGCGGGGAAATCACCGCTCAGGCGGCCGCCGTTACCGGTCTGGCGGCGGGAACGCCCGTCGTCGGCGGTCTGTTTGATGTGGTTTCTACCGCGCTCTGCGCGGGCCTCAATGATGAATCAGTGCTCAATGCGGTGATGGGGACCTGGGCGGTTACCAGCGGGATCACCCACGGGCTGCGTGAGCATGAAGCTCATCCTTACGTCTATGGCCGTTTCGTCAATGACGGTGAATACATCGTCCACGAAGCGAGCCCCACCTCTTCCGGCAATCTTGAATGGTTTACCGCGCAGTGGGGCGGGCTCTCATTTCCCGAGATTAATGAGGCCGTCGCCAGCCTGCCAACAGCGGGAAGCGAGCTCTTCTTTCTGCCGTTCCTTTACGGTAGTAACGCCGGCCTGGAGATGACCGGCGGTTTTTACGGCATGCAGGCCATGCACACCCGCGCGCATTTACTACAGGCGGTGTATGAAGGGGTGGTCTTCAGCCATATGACGCATCTCAACCGCATGCGCGAGCGCTTTACCCGAGTCCAGGCTCTGCGCGTCACCGGCGGTCCGGCGCATTCCGAGGTATGGATGCAAATGCTGGCGGACGTCAGTGGTCTGCGCATCGAACTGCCGCAGGTTGAAGAGACCGGTTGTTTTGGCGCCGCGCTTGCCGCCCGCGTCGGTACCGGCGTCTATCGCCACTTCCGCGAGGCCCTGAGCAGCCTGCAGCATCCGGTACGAACCCTGCTGCCTGACATGACCGCACACCGTCTTTATCAGCGTAAATACCGCCAATACCAGCAATTGATTAGCGCACTACAGGGCTATCACGCCCGCATTAAGGAGCACACATTATGAGCCGACCATTACTACAACTGGCGCTCGACCATACCAGCCTGGAAGCCGCTCAGCGCGATGTCGCCGTACTGCGCCATCACGTTGATATCGTGGAAGCGGGCACAATTCTGTGTCTGACGGAAGGACTCAACGCGGTAAAAGCCCTGCGCGCCCAGTGTCCGGATAAAATCATCGTCGCCGACTGGAAAGTCGCCGATGCTGGCGAAACGCTGGCCCAACAGGCCTTTGCCGCAGGCGCCAACTGGATGACCATTATCTGCGCCGCGCCGCTGGCGACCGTTGAGAAAGGCCATGCCGTCGCCCAGTCCTGCGGCGGCGATATTCAGATTGAACTCTTCGGTAACTGGACGCTGGATGACGCGCGCGACTGGTACCGCATCGGCGTCCGCCAGGCGATTTATCACCGCGGCCGCGATGCACAGGCCAGCGGCCAGCAGTGGGGCGACGCCGATCTGGCGCGTATGAAAGCGCTGTCGGATATCGGCCTGCAACTGTCTATTACCGGCGGCATCACGCCGGCCGACTTACCCCTGTTTAGCGATATTGACGTCAAAGCGTTTATTGCCGGACGCGCGCTGGCGGGCGCGGCGCAGCCCGCGCAGGTGGCAGGTGATTTCCACGCCCAAATCGACGCCATCTGGGGAGAGCAGCATGCGTAATCATCCCTTAGGCATCTATGAGAAAGCGCTGGCGAAAAACCTTAGCTGGCCGGAACGGCTGGTGCTGGCGAAAAGCTGTGGTTTTGATTTTGTCGAAATGTCGGTCGATGAAACCGACGAACGTCTGGCGCGCCTGGAGTGGAGCGCCACCCAGCGCGCCTCTCTGGTCGCGGCGATGCTGGAGACCGGGGTAGCCATTCCGTCAATGTGCCTGTCTGCCCATCGCCGCTTCCCGTTTGGCAGCCGCGATGAGCCAACCCGCCTGCGGGCGCGCGAGATCATGACCAAAGCCATTCAGCTGGCTCGCGATTTAGGGATCCGCACCATCCAACTGGCAGGCTATGACGTCTACTACGAAGAACACGATGACGGCACGCAGCAACGCTTTGCCGAAGGGCTGGCGTGGGCGGTCGAACAGGCGGCCGCGGCGCAGGTCATGCTGGCGGTCGAAATCATGGACACCGCGTTTATGAACTCCATCAGCAAATGGAAAAAGTGGGACGAGATGCTCGCCTCGCCGTGGTTCAGCGTCTATCCGGACGTCGGCAATCTGAGCGCCTGGGGCAACGACGTCAGCGCCGAGCTTAAACTGGGCATCGACCGCATCGCCGCTATCCATCTTAAAGACACGCTACCCGTAACCGCACAATCGCCGGGGCAGTTTCGCGACGTCCCCTTCGGCGAGGGTTGTGTCGATTTTGTCGGCATCTTCAAAACGCTGCATGAGCTGAACTATCGCGGTTCATTCTTAATTGAGATGTGGACGGAAAAAGCTAAAGAGCCGGTACTGGAAATTATACAGGCGCGCCGCTGGATAGAAGCGCGGATGCAAGAAGGAGGTTTCACATGTTAGAACAATTGAAGTCTGAAGTATTAGCCGCCAACCTGGCGCTACCTGCGCATCAGCTGGTGACGTTCACCTGGGGCAACGTGAGCGCCGTCGATGAAACGGGCAAGCTGATGGTTATCAAGCCATCCGGGGTGGAGTACGACGTCATGCGCGCTGACGACATGGTGGTCGTCGATATCGCCAGCGGCCATGTGGTTGAAGGCGCTAAAAAGCCCTCCTCCGATACGCCAACCCACCTTGCCTTGTACCGCCGCTACCCGCAAATCGGCGGTATCGTTCACACCCACTCGCGCCACGCGACTATCTGGTCGCAGGCAGGGTTGGATTTACCGGCCTGGGGCACCACGCACGCGGATTATTTTTATGGCGCGATCCCCTGTACCCGCCTGATGACTGCCGATGAAATTAATGGTGAATATGAGTATCAGACCGGCGAGGTGATCGTTAAAACCTTTGAAGCGCGCGATCTCGATCCCATGCAGGTCCCGGCAGTGCTAGTGCATTCACACGGTCCGTTTGCGTGGGGTAAAAACGCCGCCGACGCCGTGCATAATGCCGTCGTCCTCGAAGAGTGCGCTTATATGGGGCTTTTTTCCCGTCAGCTCACGCCACAGCTGGCCGATATGCAGCAAGAACTGCTCGACAAACATTATCTGCGTAAGCACGGCGCGAATGCCTATTACGGACAGGACACGCCTTCTATGCCGAATTAATGTGCTCTTTGCAGTAGCGTCGCTTCCAGGCCGCGGGAGTCAGGCTGGTATGTTTGCGAAAGATTTTGCGGAAATAGCCCACATCGTTAAAGCCGCACTGCCGCGCCACCTCGCTAAGCGATAATGAATCGCTGATTAACAGCTTCTCCGCCGCCCTTACCCGTTGGCGGTGTAATGCGTCGGTCAGCGTTAAATGAAACGCATGGCGATAAACCCGCCCGAGATAGTCCGCGTTGCAGTGCAGTTCTTTGGCGAGGGTCGCCGCGGAAAGCGGCAGATGATACTGGGTAAGGATTATCTGCTGTGCTTTCCACGCCAACGCATTACCAGGAGTATCGACCGGCAACTCTTCTGCAGCGGCGGAAAGTTGCTGCAAAATCAGCAGCAATATTAATTCCAGCGCGACGCTGCGATGAATATTTTCCTGCTCACGCAAGAATTGGCGGAATAGCGAAATAATATATTGAGGTTCAGCTACGCGGGTATGCTGCGGCAGCGCAATTTTTGGCTGACATGATGAAACCAACGCCTCCGGGATCATTTCAAAATGGAGCCAGTAGAATTTAAGGTCTGCCGGAAATTGTTCCACACCTACATGTAACCGCTCCGGCCAAAGCAGCAAACTTTCTCCGGCACGAACGCAGAATGTCTCCTCATCTTCGCGAATCGTTAATGTCCCCTTTTCAACAAAAATGATCTCCCAGGACTGTAACTTCCTCGCCGGGTGGCTGCCGACGCCGCGAGAGATAAACAGGCCACCATTTTGGACTTTAATTGGCAGCGGCATGGATAAATTAAGCATATATATTCAATATTCTATTATCACGACAATAATTAAGTGGATTACGCTTTGATTATTCATCATAAAATAGCGCTCTGCCGGATCGAAATCACATTTTCGCGATGAAGTCGGAATCGTCATCTTTTTATACTTTTTCCTTCCCTTGTTGCCGTTAATATTCCGTGCAAAATAATTAACGTACTTTGCTAATGACAAAACCAAAGCCCGCCATACAGCGGAATATTTTCCGAATATCCTTCCCGGGAGTTATTTATGACTTCGGCTCCGATTACCACAAGTGAAATAGCGCAACGCGCGCAGGACGACACGTTATCCCTCCGTGAAAAAATAGGTTACGGCCTGGGAGATGCCGGCGGGACCGTGATTACCTGCCTGATCATGAATTTTCTGACCTTTTTTTTATACCGATGTCTTTGGTCTCACCCCAGCGCTGGTCGGCACGATGTTTCTTGCGCTGCGCGTTTTCGATGCCATTTCCGACCCGGTCATGGGCGTGCTGGCCGACCGCACGCAGAGCCGCTGGGGGCGCTTTCGCCCGTGGCAGCTATGGATTGCGGTGCCCATCGGCATTATCGGCGTCCTGACCTTCACGGTGCCGGATGCCGGCATGGGGGTAAAAATCGCCTGGGCGTTTGGCACTTATCTGCTGCTTTCTGTCAGCTACACCGCCATCAACGTTCCCTACTGCGCGTTAATCAACACCATGACCAGCCGCCACAACGAGGTGATCTCCTGCCAGGCGTGGAGATTCGTCCTGTGCGGCGTGGCCGGTTTTCTGGTCTCCGTCGGTCTGCCGTGGCTGGTGAAAGCGCTCGGCCAGGGCAATATCGCACAGGGCTATCAGTACGGCGTCGGCGTACTGTGCGCCATTGCCGTGGTGATGTTCCTGTGCTGCTTTTTCTGGGTGCGCGAGCGCGTGTCGCTGGATGTGATGGGCAAATTTACCCTCCGCGAACATGTTGCCGGGCTGCGTAAAAACGATCAGCTGCTGCTGATGCTGGTGATGTCTTTCCTGCTGATCAACGTGTTTAACATCCGTGGCGGCGGCTACATGTATTTCATCACCTACGTGCTGGGCGGCTCGACCGGCTACACCTCACTCTTTTTCACCATGGTGACTTTCGCTTCGATTTTCGGCTCCGTCATTATTAACCTGCTGTCACGCCGCTTCGATACGGTTAAGCTTTACTATTACACCAACCTGCTGCTTGCCGCGCTGGCGGTAGCGATGTGGTTCCTGCCGACCGGGCCCGCCTGGCAAACCTTGTGGCTGGCGGTCATCCTCGGCAACGGCATTATTCTCGGCTTCACCCTGCCGCTGCATTTCTCGCTGATGGCCTTCTCCGATGACTATGGCGAATGGAAAACCGGCGTGCGCTCCTCGGGGATGAACTTCGCCTTCAACCTGTTCTTTATCAAGCTCGCCTGGGCCTCAAGCGCCGGCATTATCAGCCTGGTCTTTATTTTCGTCGCCTATCAGCCAGGCGCCGATAACCAAACGGCCTCTTCACTGGCCGGGATCGCCGCGATGGAAACCCTACTGCCCGCGCTCTTTCACCTGTTGCTGGCGTTCGCCATCCGCGCCTGCAAGCTCAATAACCCTATGATGTCGCGCATCGCCACCGACCTGCGCGCGCGTCACGTTCAGTCTTAAGGAGTCTCCGTCATGTCCGTAATGGAAGTCGATCTGCACAAGCTTAAAATTAATGATCCGTTCCTCGGTCAGTATCAGCAACTGGTGCGCGATGTCGTGATCCCCTACCAGTGGGACGCGCTCAATGACCGGATCGCCGAGGCCGATCCAAGCCACGCGATAGAAAACTTCCGCATCGCCGCCGGGCTACAGGAAGGGGAATTTTATGGCATGGTTTTTCAGGATAGCGATGTGGCGAAATGGCTGGAGGCCGTCGCCTGGTCGCTATGCCAACAGCCGGATGCCGAGCTGGAAAAAACCGCCGATGAGGTGATCGAACTGGTGGCTGCCGCACAGTGCGCCGATGGCTATCTCAACACCTATTTCACGGTAAAGGAGCCGAACGCCCGCTGGACCAACCTTGCCGAATGCCACGAGCTATACTGCGCCGGGCATATGATTGAAGCGGGCGTCGCTTTCTTTCAGGCCACCGGCAAACGCCGCCTGCTGGAGGTGGTTTGCCGCCTGGCGGACCACATTGATAGCGTCTTCGGCCCCGCCGACCACCAGCTGCACGGCTATCCGGGCCACCCGGAGATTGAACTGGCGCTGATGCGCCTGTATGACGTCACTCAGCAGCCGCGCTATCTGGCGCTGGTCAATTACTTCGTCGAACAGCGTGGAACACAGCCACACTTTTACGATATCGAATACGAGAAACGCGGCAAGACATCCTACTGGAACACCTACGGCCCGGCATGGATGGTAATGGACAAACCCTACAGCCAGGCGCATCTGCCGATTGCCGAACAGCCCACTGCCATTGGTCACGCGGTACGTTTTGTCTACCTGATGACCGGCGTCGCGCATCTGGCGCGGCTGAGCAAGGACGAAGGCAAGCGCCAGGATTGCCTGCGGCTGTGGAACAATATGGTCCAGCGCCAGTTGTATATTACCGGCGGCATCGGCTCACAAAGCAGCGGTGAGGCGTTTAGTAGCGATTACGATCTGCCAAATGATACGGTATACGCGGAAAGCTGCGCCTCTATTGGGCTGATGATGTTTGCCCGCCGGATGCTCGAGCTAGAAGCGGACAGCCAGTATGCCGACGTCATGGAGCGCGCGCTTTACAACACCGTGCTGGGCGGCATGGCGCTCGACGGTAAGCACTTCTTCTACGTCAACCCGCTGGAAGTACAACCAAAAGCGCTGAAATTCAACCATATCTACGACCATGTGAAGCCCGTCCGCCAGCGCTGGTTTGGCTGCGCCTGCTGCCCGCCGAATATCGCCCGCGTGCTGACCTCGCTCGGCCACTATATCTACACGCCGCGCGATGAGGCGCTGTATATCAACTTGTATGTCGGCAATCAGGTAGAAGTTGCGGTCGGCGAGGAGACATTGCGCCTGCGCATCAGCGGCAACTATCCGTGGCAGGAACAGGTCAAAATCGCCATCGATTCGCCTGTCGCGATCGCTCATACTCTGGCGTTACGCCTGCCGGACTGGTGCGACCATCCGCAGGTGACGCTTAACGGCCTTCCGGTCGCCGAGGATATCCGCAAAGGCTACCTGCACATCAATCGCCGCTGGCAGGAAGGCGATACCCTGGTACTGACGCTGCCGATGCCGGTGCGTCGTCTGTATGGCAATCCGCTGGTGCGCCATCAGGCAGGCCAGGTCGCCATGCAGCGCGGCCCGCTGGTCTACTGCCTGGAACAGGCGGATAACGGCGAGGCGCTGCATAATCTGCAGCTGCCACGCGATGCGCAGTTCACCACCTTTGAAGGAAAAGGGATTTTCGCTCATAAAATGCTGATTCAGGCGCCGGGCTACAAGCTGACGGCAGAACAGGCGGAGCAGCAGACGCTCTGGCGATACGACAGCCCCGCCGCTACCCGCGAGGCGCAGACGCTCACGTTCATTCCGTGGTTTAGCTGGGCTAACCGCGGCGAAGGTGAAATGCGGGTGTGGGTACAGGAAAGCGCATAAGCAAAAGGCAAGAAAAACGCCCGGCAGCAAAGGCCGGGCGCTTTTTGTTTTACATCGCGGCGCGGAAAATCGCCATGATTTCTTCGTGGGTCGCCTGAATCGGATTGGTTAAACCGCAGGCATCTTTCAGCGCGTTGCTGGCCAGCAGCGGAATATCCTCTTCTTTAACGTTCAGATCGCGCAGACCGGCCGGAATGCCGACTTTACGCGCCAGCTCGCGGATGGCCGCGATGCAGGCTTCCGCCCCCTGTTTATCGTTTAGCCCAGCAACGTTCACACCCATCGCCTGCGCGCAGTCACGCAGACGCGCGGCGGCGACGCTGCAGTTATACTCCTGCACGAATGGCAGCAGGACGGCGTTGCAGACGCCGTGCGGCAGATCGTAGAAGCCGCCCAGCTGGTGCGCCATCGCGTGGACATAGCCCAGCGACGCGTTGTTGAAGGCCATCCCGGCGAGGAACTGCGCATAGGCCATTGCTTCACGCGCCTGTTCATTACCGCCATCTTCCACTGCGTGAGTTAAATTCTGTGAAATCATGGTCATCGCTTTCAACGCGCAGGCATCGGTGATCGGCGTCGCCGCGATAGAAACATAGGCTTCGATAGCGTGAGTCAGCGCGTCCATACCGGTAGCGGCGGTCAGTGATTTCGGCATCCCCATCATCAGCGAAGAGTCGTTAACCGACAGAACCGGCGTCACGTGCTTATCGACAATCGCCATTTTGATGTGGCGATCGACATCGGTGATGATGCAGAAGCGGGTCATTTCAGAAGCCGTACCGGCGGTGGTATTGATAGCGATCATCGGCAGTTGCGGTTTTGCCGAACGGTCCACCCCTTCATAGTCACGGATGTTGCCGCCGTTTGCCGCGACCAGCGCGATCCCTTTCGCGCAATCGTGCGGCGAACCGCCGCCCAGAGAAATCACGCAGTCGCAGTTATTCTCTTTCAGCAGCGCCAGGCCGTTTTCGACGTTCAGAGTCGTCGGGTTCGGGTGCACGCCGTCATACACCACGCTGAAGATATCCCGTTCCTGCAACGCCTTTTGTACTTCACCCGCCATACCTAATTTATTCAGCATCGCGTCGGTGACGATTAATGCCCGACGATATCCGTATTGCTGGATAGTATTCATCGCTTCAGTAACAGAACCAGCGCCAATAACGTTTACTGGCGGAATATAAAAAGTCGATGCAGCCATGATGATTCCTTCATTTAGGTGAATATCATGGAAGGGTACGAGGATGTCGCAATAAAAAACATGACTTGAACGCCATTTTTGGCAAGAAATTGGATGAAAAACAGTACGTTAATATTTTCATTTTTAACGTACTGTTAAACATTACCGGCTTAATTTTTCATTTGCGTTATTATTCGCCGTTTTTATTTTCAGGGAATAACAGCGCGTCGCGGAGAAGATGATCGTTACCACGACGGCGGGTAAAGCCAATGCGGTCGAAATATTCAAGAATTTGAATCGCCAGTTTACGGCCAATATTTAGCGTATCGCGAAAATCCGCTGCGCAGGTGGAACCGCGCTGCAGATCCAGGCGGCGGATCAACTGCGCAAATTCAACGATGCGATCGTTGCGATAATAACGATCTTTTACGATCGCCGTAATCATCCCCTGCTGCGCCGCCTGCCGCAGCACCGCGCGCATCAACGACTCTTCGACGTTCAGATCGCGCGCCAGGTCGCGTACCCACCATGGCTCATCGGCGAAGAGCGGTTCCACGCGCTGCCAGATGGCCTGCTGCTCATCGGTAAATCCGGCTTTATGCTCCGGCAGGTGCAGCCAGCCGTGATGGCTTTGAATGACGCCGCTGCTGCGCATCTGTTCAATCAACAGCAGCACCAGCGCTTCATCTTCCATCGGCAGCGCAATTCGCCGCAGGCGTTCACGACCGGGTCCCGGCTCATCGCGATGCTGGTCGTGATAACGGGCCAGCGCGTCGAGCAGCTTTTTCTGCCAGCGGGCGGCCAGCGGCGCGCTAAGCAAACTGTTACCGGCCTGCAGATAATCCGGACGGTTAATTAATGCCGTCAGGCCGTCGGCGCTCAGCTGCCGCGCCCAGGCAAACTCGTCAAGACGCACCGCATCACGCTGCAGATGAATATCCAACGCCTGCGCGTCGTCTCGCGCGGCGGCGAGCAAAGAGAGCCACTGCAGATATTCCGGTTTGCGTTTACCGCGGCGCGGCGGATTCAGCGTCACCACCCGCGCGCCAGCCAGCGTCAAACGGGCGGAGATATCGCGCAACACCAGGCGATCGTTATCCGCCAGCCACAGCGGAGTATCCAGCACCAGCTCGGCCAAATTGCCTTCCAGTAGCGAAACGCGGCCGGTGATATGGCTGGCGGCATGGTGGATATGCAGCGACTGCCACTGGCTGAGGGGCGCGTGGCAGGTGAGCTCGACAATCGCCCGCTCGCAAGGTTCTGCAGGTTGCGCCGAGAGCAGCCAGTCGCCGCGGCTGAGATCCTCTTTTTGCGCGTCGCCGACGATGTTCAGCGCGATACGCTGCCCGGCCCGCGCCTGTTCAACCGGCTGATTCTGCGCATGCAGCCCGCGGACGCGCATGGGTTTATTGGCGCCGGTCAGCCAGAGGGTATCGCCGATTTTTACCTCGCCGGATAACGCCGTCCCGGTAACCACCAGCCCCGCGCCCTTGACGGTAAAGGCGCGATCCAGCGCCAGACGAAAACGCTGCTGTCGCGGATGCTCGCGCTCAGCCAGCTGAAGCAAATGGCTGCGCAGTTCGGCAATGCCGAGATTTTCCGTCGCCGCGGTGGCGAAAAAAGCAGCGGCATCGAACCCCAGCTCGCTCAGCGTGGATTCTACCTGCGCCCGAACTTCGGCAACGCGGGCCGCTTCCACGCGGTCCGTTTTGGTCAACGCGACGGTTAACGTCGGTTTTCCCGTTAACTGCAGAATCGCCAGATGCTCGCGGGTTTGCGCCATCACGCCGTCATCACAGGCCACCACCAACAGCGCGTGATCGATCCCGCCCACGCCGGCCAGCATGTTGGACAAAAACTTTTCATGCCCCGGAACATCGATAAAACCCAACACCCGGCCATCGGGCTGCGGCCAATAGGCGTAGCCGAGATCGATAGTCATCCCGCGTGATTTCTCTTCCGGCAGGCGATCGGCGTTGACGCCGGTAATCGCCTGCAGCAGCGTGGTTTTGCCGTGGTCCACATGACCGGCGGTGGCAATAATCATCTCAATAACATCTCCATAAACCGGGGTTCATCTTCAAGACAGCGCAGATCCAGCCACAGACGGCCATCATAGATTCTGCCGATCGTCGGTATCGGTAAGGCGCGCCAGCGGGCGGCCAGCGCTTCCAGCTGGCTGCCGCGACCATCGCGCGGCGTAAAGGTTAACGCGGCGCTGGGCAGTCGATCGACCGGCAACGACCCGCTGCCAATCTGCGACAAACACGCTTCAACGCGCACGTCAAAATCGCTATAGTGCGCCGCTAACGCAGGCTGTATGCGCTCGCCCTGCTGGCGAATATCCTCGGCGCGGCGGGTTAGCAAGCGTAGCGTCGGCAGCTCGTCGGCCAGCGCTTCCGGATGCAAATACAGGCGCAGAGTCGCCTCCAGCGCCGCCAGGGTCATTTTATCCGCCCGCAGCGCGCGCTTAAGCGGATGACTCTGTAACTTCGCGATCAGCGACCTGTCGCCGACGATAATCCCCGCCTGCGGCCCGCCGAGCAACTTATCGCCGGAAAAGCTCACCAGGTTCACGCCCGCGGCAATCAATTCCTGCGGCATTGGTTCTTTCGGT
>AGFS01068059.1_pt1 | contig 19172 bp, 21 predicted proteins | sample 305828 | NCBI WGS metagenome assembly AGFS01 (sample SAMN02954281, study PRJNA62041) | ant fungus garden metagenome | biome: terrestrial; feature: Atta colombica fungus garden; material: fungus garden; isolation source: Atta colombica fungus garden top | host: Atta colombica | place: Panama: Gamboa...
AATATGCTTAAAAATTTATTCGTTTTACGGCGGTATTCTTTTTCCTGAGCCTGCTTGGCTGCCAGTTCGCGTCAGCATCTTGCGGTATTCTTCTGGGTAGCGTTAAACACTCAGATACGTCGATAAACCTATCCACTGCCTTTACTACTTCCACGGTCTATAAAGTGAGTGGCACGACCAATTGGTCAGGTTCGATGACCTGTACTCTTGGGATTGGTCTTGATGCTGTTTACTTTTATTCTGCATTTGGCAGTAAACCCGTTTATCTGAATTACACGAGTGCTGATGGGGCAGAGGATTACTGGATTAAAGTGACAGATGAAATTACTGGCAGTACGAAAACCACGATCAATGGGATTGCCGGGATACACAGTCTTGGGAGCTATCAAACACAATTCACTCTGACTTTCGAATATTTAAGTGAGAAACCTGCTGGCGTCACGGATTACACCAAAACCACTACTTCTGGTTCAATTAATATTTCCCCGCCGTAGTCAGTGACAGTTCATCCAGTACGACTTACTGTACCAGTGTTTGGTTATGTCAGAGTCAAAGTTATGCCGATAACGTATGGGACTACATGATGAATGATACGACCTCATGGTCATCTTCACGTTATCTGGGTTATGAAAAAATCGCGATAAACTTTGAGCCTCAGCAGACTACGTGCAACTTAACGCATGATTTAACGGTGAAGTTACCGCCTGCTACGGTGGAGAGCCTGCAAACTAATGGCGAGGCGACAGGAACCAGTTTTCGTTTACCGATAAGTTGCAAAGATGCTCTGGGGGATAATTTTTCCACCCGAAACATCAGCGGGTGGTTGTCCAGTGCCGATATTCTTAACAATGCGGCGACAGGAACCGTACTTCGCAACGAAGATTCCGAAGCGGGTGGTGTTGGCATCTCTGTGCGCTCATCCTCAACAGGCGGCGATATTACTTTTTCCAGCGATACATCGAAGCAAAGCGCTACCGAGATCTTCAACGTTGAGAAAGGCGACTCCGTTGAATCGGCATTTAATGTCAATTTATACGCCTACTATAAAGTCTACGATGCTTCACAGCTCACAACAGGGGCTGTCGTGGCAACCGCCCAACTGATGTTAGGTTATGATTAATGATCTGTCCGCGCCCCTCTGTGGTGATGGAAGGCGCGAAAGTTGATGTTATCTGTTTGTTGATTTTAATTTAATTCCTGGCTGCTTGATGCAGCCAGTAAAATATAAAAAAACGCATTTGAATGTTTTGTGAGAATAATTTCTAAAATGTCAATGGTTTTATTGCGATTATTCGCGTAATAATTAAGATGCTCTCAGGTTATCAACATCCGGGAGCATCATCATGATTAATAAATTACGTATTTTATGTGTCCTGTTCTTGTTTGTGGGCGCGGTGTCTTCTGCTAATGTCATCACCTTTTCCGGTAGCGTAGTAGAGAGCTCAGCCTCTGCACGCAATACCTGTTTACACAACGCTTTGCAGCAGGGGATAGAAACAACCTGTCGCGGTGAATCTGGCACTGAAGTTATGAGTACAGTGAAAAACACGCTGGTGAAATATAAAGGGAAACTTGCTCACGCCCGAATCGTCACTATAAATTATAAGTAATATTCCTGCTAATCATAGCCAAACATGATCTGCGCGGTTGCGATAACATCTCCTGCTGATAATGCGGCGGCGTTGTAAACTTTATAATAAGCGTTCAGAGAAATATAATTTACTTTTTCAATGTCGTCACCGGCCTTCAGTTCCAGCAAAGTTGTTGCGTTACTGCCCGAAGAACCTGAACTGATGACAATATCTTGCCCGGTCGTCAGGCTCTTTAGCGCTATTCCAACGCCACCTGCCGTGGAGTCATCGTTAACGATCACTGTACCCGATTCGGCATCGTTCAGAAGATCGTGACTGGACAGCCAGGCACTGATGTTACGGGTTGATGTGGTGCCCGCCAGCGCATCTGAACACTCAATAGGTAAGCGGAATGTTGTGCCGGTATCTTCACCGTTACGCGTCAGGCGATCCAGTGATGCGGCGGGTAATTTTACCGTCATATCATGGGTCAGATTACAGGTTGTCTGGTTAGGCGCGAATTGTACGCTGAGCTTTTCATAGGCGATGTACCGGCTGGTAGACCATGACTCAGTATCGTTAATCATGTAATCCCAGACATTACCACCGTAGGTTGAACACTTATTTCCCCAGATATTACAATCATATGTATTGCTACCATCACCGTGGCCACTCATGACGGCCGGAATAACCGAAAGCACACCACTGGTAGTACTTTTTGTCATATTAGTGACGCCGGAGGGTGGACTGGACAGCAGTTCAAAAACAAGTGTGTATTGCGTCTGATAGCTAGCGATCGAGTGCTTTCCGGCAATACCGTTCACTTTTTCTTTTGTGTCGCCAGTAATCGCAGCCGTGGTTTTAATCCAGTACTCCTCCTGGCCATCGCTGGATGAAAAATGCAGATAGACCGGGCTATTATTAAATCCCGTAAAATAGAATACATTGTCCAGACCTATTCCGTAGGTACATGACATTTTACCTGACCAGCTCGTGCTGTAACTGATTGAGTACGTTGAGGACTGGGCGAAGGCTTTTGATAAATTGATTGATTTATCTGATTCTGCGACCCGCGTTTTGGAAAATAGCCCACTGGATACATCACACGTATTACTCAACAGCCCACGGCTATCGTTCTCCGAAGAGGCATACAGATGGCTGCTGAAGAGTATGAGTGTAAATGCCAATACCCCCCACCTCATGCTGGTGCGATTTACTTCCATAAAAATACGATATTCCGAAAAATGGTGAAAGTTAAAATGATTAGCAATATAACTAATTTAGTTATTTAATTTATGTTCGCATCTTTTGCTTGTTTGGAAAAGTATAAGAATGAAGCGGTTATTTACTTTCGGATTTTACTAATCGAAGTTAGCTTTTATTTATCTTTGTTAATAGAGAAAAGAAGTTGATTAAAGAGGCCACTTGAAAAATAACCTGCCCGGCAAATGCCGGGCAGTTTGAAGATAACTCAAAACAGTAGCGAGTAGCTCAGGCCAAAAGTACGGCCCCGGCCTTTGTAGTCGTACAGTGTTTCCGGCCCATATCCCGGGCTGTAATAGAGGGGAGCCCGTTGACCCCAGACGGTGGTGTAATCACGATCGAGAAGATTCTCGACGCTGAAACTGAGTTTTCCGACGGGGAGTTCATAGCTTCCGAGCAGATCAACGGTGGTGTAACCCTCGATTTTATTCCCCTGATCGTCACTCACGTCAAAGGAGGACGTGCTTTGTACTCGCAGGCTCCAGGGATCGGGTGCCCAACCGATGTAGGCCGTCGCTTTCGACGGGCTTGCGACTTTAACATCGTACTTTTCCCAGCTCCCGTTTACTTTAGACTCGGTTTTCAGCACGTTAAAGTTTGCGCCGGTGCTCCAGTTACTATTGGGAATAAAGTAGTCGACCGCACCTTCTACACCGTAAATACGGCGTTTGTCATCGACCACGCTTATCGTCAGGTCTTTATTTGCCTGCACGCTTTTGTCAGATATCGAGTAGTAAGCCGCGATTTGTGTGCGCAGGTTATCGCCGGTAAAACGCCATCCCAGTTCATAGGAGTCGACCTTAACGCCTTCCAGCTCGCTGTCGTTAACGTTTACGCTGTTGATCAGTGGAAGATGCCCATTGACGGCTGCGCCATAGCTGCCGCGCCCATAATATTTTCCTGGGTCCGGGAGTTCCACGCCCTGAGAGAAGTTGAACCAGGCCTGCTGGCGTTCAGTCAGGTGCACTAACAGACCCGCATTAAACAGGAAGTTGTCATAATCGACCGAACCGCCAGGGATCGCATCGGCGGACAGGGCCTTCCCGGCGGCAATCTGCTGTTGCTGCGCATAGCCGATGAAATCATCAATCTTGTTCTCTGTGTACTGGTAGCGTACGCCGCCGCTAAGCGTGAAGATATCGTTGATGTCGTAGCTTGATTGCAGGAAGGCGGCCAGGTTGGTGATGTCATAGGACGGATAGCGTCCGGTGGTGTAAATGCGCTTGTTGTTCATCCCGCCAGAGGCATTTGCCTGTGCCAGATCGAAAAACATCTGATTCGACGTAAAGCGCTCGTGATCCGCATCCAGCCCATAGGTCAGTTGCCAGCCGTCCAGCGGTTGACTATTCAGCGTCAGTTTTGCGCCGTACTGGTCTGTGTCCTGCTGAGAGGCCGAGAACGCGGTCGCTTGCTTGTTAGCATTTACGGTCGGGAAGGGATAAAACGTGAGAGACTCATCGCGATAATAAACCTGACCGACCAGCTCCTGACCGAGGAAGTCGCTGTTTGAATATTGCAGGCTAATAAGGTGACGTTCTGTGCCCGGAATACGGTCTGAACTCAGGCCGCTGCTGACGTAAGGCTTGCTGGTCCCGCTAATTGCTGAAAAATCTTTGCCGAGGTTCAACCCATAGTCATCGTCACCCTGGCTTTTATAATATTGAGTGACCAACTGAAGCTGTTGGGTATCATCAATGTTCAGCGTACCGGTGCCCATCACATCCAGACGGTCAGAATACTGAAGTCCTGTCTGGGTGTTATCGAGCAGGGTTGCGTCACCATTACCATCAAACCAGCCGCCAAATTTTTGCCAGGCCACCGATGCGCGCCCGGAGATGCGATCGTTCCCGCCTGAAATCGCGCTCGCAATACGTTCATCGTGATCTTTACTGCTGTTAAAGCCGCTCTTGATCCCCGTCTCAAACTCCATCTGGGTATCCGGCTGGCCTTTCTTCGTCACGATATTAATAAGGCCACCCGTGCTGCCGCCACCGTAGAGTGCAGTAGCGCCGGAGATGACTTCAACGTGGTCGATATTGAACGGATCGATAGAGTCCAGCTGACGACTGTCAGTGCGCGACGAGTTCAGGCGAACGCCATCAACCAGCACCACCAGTGGACGGCCACGCACGTTCATACCGTAATTGGTACGGCTCTGGCTACTCACATCCAGCCCTGGAATTAATTGCGCCAGTGCGTCTTTCAGCTCTTTGCCGCCCTGAATCTGTTGTTCCAGTTCCGCATTTTCAATCACCCAGGTGGTTTGGGCCATTTCCGCCACCGTTCGGTTAGTGCGGTTGGCGGAGACCACCAGGGTGTCGTCGGTGGTCTGTTGTGCCATCGCAGGAGCCATGATGGCGAGAAGCAGCGGGTTAAGAGTCCAGAGTGTATGCTTTTTGGCTATCATCATTATTCCTTTATGCGGGCAGAAACTATCAGCCCAAAGATGCAGGTGGTCTGTTAAAGGGCAGCCTCTGGCTGCTATTGATAATGCGAATTCTGCCGATATAACTTCTCATTATCAATAACAATTGCTGATATTTGTAATAATAATTTTACAAATAAACATGTTTTGTAATGTTATTTACCAGGGCAGAGCGCGTTTACGCCAGCTTTCGCTGGCGCTACACAGGGGGGAAGGGATGCTGAAGACTGTGGAGAGTGTTTACGAAATCAAAAGGGGGAGAGCCCCCTTCTGAAATGAATGTTTCGCTTTGACTTATCCGTGAGAGAGTTCTTCGGCCAGCTTTTCTAGCTTCCGGCTGGAATACCTGAAAGCGCCTGCCGCGAACAATAGCGCAAACGCTACGCCAGCCATTGGCGATACAAAGTATCCTACTGTAAAGCCGCCAACAATATTCAATATGCAGGCTAGCCAGAAACCTCTTCGTTTGAAGCGAAGCGTTTTGCAGGTCCCCATATAAATAAGATAGATTATTGAGAAGGTGGTAATGAAAATTGCGATAGCAGAGAAAGTATGTTTCATGTCTTCGGCGTTATTCACCCCGACAACAGGAATCATTAATATCAAGAAAAGACAAAGTGCGAGGCTAACGGATAACTTCACCCACAGTTTGACACCTAGCCAGAAAAATCCTTTTTTATTCATCATTAAAGAGTCCATGTGAAAGTTAACTGCGCTGTTTGATTTCTCATCACTGAGTTGTGTTCAAACAATGAAGCTATTATAGCGTTGAGCCTGTCATAACCAGGTCAATGCCGTGAAAACTACTGTAAACAATTCTCAGTCACTTTCCGCGTTCGCTCTCATTCATCATCAATACGGGATTTTGTAATTATAGTTAGCGTGCTAATCATCATGACGGGGAGGTAAAATAGTCTTCAGAAAGCGAGCTTAATGAAGATGATAAGAGATTACGCTTTTCTTCTCTGATAGAAAGCGTGCGTAAATTAGTTGATTTTGCTAACAGTTAACCATTCTAATAATGTTGGGTGAAAGGCATTGTCGAAAGAAAATATCGTTAATTATTAACAAATCCAACTATTAGGTATGAAGCAATATCATAGCGGATGACCATATTATGGATAAATTATTTGCAGTCCTGAGCCTCTGGCTTCTCTTTGCCGTGTTAACGGTAGTTGTTGATTTTCTGTTCTATAAAAATAGCCAGAAAGCGTGACTTAACCCTGGTCTATCAACCTGTCGTTAACCACCCGTTCAGCGTAATTTTTTATAGCGTGTTTTCGCTCATCGCCGCCTATATAACATTTATAGAGAATGTGCCGTATCTCATTTATTTGATGGTTCTGGCGCTGATTTGGTTAATTTCTCGTGAGTATATTGCTCTTAAGCGAGCTGTTTTTCATGAGCGTCAGAAATGGGTGATGTATTACAGGGGAAGCGAGGTCTCGAATAATAAATTCTGAGGTGGCGAGCCTGGAGGATGTCACTATCTCTCCCCCTGCACACGGGCAGGGGGAGTGTGGGTTACCGTCTCACCGGCATCCCATTCGCCACAAAATAGGCCGCCAGACTTCTCGGCAGCGCTTCTTGCCCGCGAATCATATCCGCCATTTTCTCGCCAATCATAATGGTCGTGGCGTTCAAATTGCCGGTGATAATCTGCGGCATAATTGACGCATCCACCACGCGCAGGCCTTCCAGCCCATGCACGCGGCCTTCGCCGTCAACCACGGACATCTCGTCGTAACCCATTTTGCAGGTACCGCACGGATGGAAGGCGGTTTCGGCGTGATTACGCACGAACTCATCGAGCTGCTCATCCGTTTGACATTCCGTGCCGGGGCTGATTTCGCGGCCACGGTACTGATCCAGCGCCGGTTGATGCATGATCTCGCGGGTGATGCGAATTGCGTCGCGGAACTCCTGCCAGTCCTGCTCGTGCGACATGTAGTTAAACAGAATCGCCGGATGCTGGTGCGGGTCGCGGGATTTAATCCGCACATGCCCACGGCTTGGCGAGCGCATCGAGCCGACGTGGCACTGGAAACCGTGCTCCTTCACCGCATTCGAGCCGTTATAGTTAATCGCTACCGGCAGGAAGTGATACTGAATATTCGGCCATTCAAATTCCTCGCGGCTGCGGATAAACCCGCCCGCTTCAAAGTGGTTGCTGGCACCAACGCCGGTGCCGCCAAACAGCCACTCCGCACCGATTTTCGGCTGGTTCCACCACTGCAGGGCAGGGTAGAGGGAAACCGGTTCTTTGCACTCATATTGCAGATACATCTCCAGATGATCCTGAAGATTTTCGCCGACGCCGGGTAAATCATGCACCAGCGGAATATCAAACTCCGCCAGCAGTTCAGCGTTGCCGACGCCGGAGCGTTGCAGGATCTGCGGTGAGGCAATCGCGCCTGCACATAACAGCACTTCTTTGTTCGCCGTCGCGCGGGTCGGAATGGTGCTGTCGCCTTCCAGCCACTCGACGCCCACCGCGCGTTTGCCGTCAAAAATGATGTGATCGGTCATGGCGTGAGTACGAATGGTCAGGTTCGGGCGCGATTTGGCCTGATCGAGATAGCCGCGCGCGGTGCTGGCGCGACGACCCTGCGGCGTGACGGTGCGATCCATCGGGCCAAAACCTTCCTGCTGATAGCCGTTGAGATCGTCCGTGCGCGGATAGCTCGCCTGCACGCCCGCTTCAATCATCGCTTCAAACAGCGGATTGACGCCGGGTTTGGAGGTGGTGACGCTCACCGGGCCGTCGCCGCCGTGGTAGTCGTTTTCACCAATATCACGCGTCTCGGCCTTGCGGTAGTAGGGCAGGCAATCGAGGTAGCTCCAGTGTTCCAGGCCGGGTTCTTTCGCCCAGTTATCGAGATCCATCGCATTGCCACGGATGTAGCACATGCCGTTGATCAGCGACGATCCACCCAGGCCTTTACCGCGTCCGCACTCCATGCGGCGGTTATTCATAAACGGTTCCGGCTCGGTCTCATAGGCCCAGTTGTAGCGTTTACCCTGTAGCGGGAACGCCAGCGCGGCGGGCATCTGGGTGCGGAAGTCAAAGCGATAGTCCGGGCCGCCCGCTTCAAGCAGCAGCACGGTGGTGTTCGGATCTTCAGTCAGACGGGTAGCGAGGACGTTGCCGGCAGAGCCGGCGCCGATAATGATGTAGTCAAATTGCAAATAAACCTCCTGGTTAGAATATGGACTGGAAATTACCCATCTCAACCTGGATGGACTTCACCTGGGTGTAACTCTGGAGCGTCATCACGCCGTTCTCGCGGCCAATACCGGAGTGTTTGTAGCCGCCAACGGGCATCTCTGCCGGGGATTCGCCCCAGGTGTTGATCCAGCAAATACCCGCTTCAAGCTGATGAATGACGCGATGCGCGCGGTTCAGGTCCGCCGTCACGATACCCGCTGCCAGACCGTAGTCGGTATCATTGGCGCGGCGAATGACTTCGTCTTCCGACTCGTAGGTCAGAATGGACATCACCGGCCCGAAGATCTCTTCACGCACAATGGTCATCTCGTCGCTGCAATCGGTGAACACGGTCGGTGCAACCCATGCGCCGTTATCGAAGCCATCACCTTTCAGTACATCGCCGCCGCACAGTACGCGCGCGCCTTCCTCTTGGCCTTTGGCGATATAGCGCAGCACGTTATCGCGATGCGGGAAGCTGACCAGCGGGCCAAAATTGGTTTGAGGATCGAAAACGTCGCCCGCGCGAATGCGCTCAACGCGCGCCAGAATCTTTTGCTCAAATGCGGCTTTGCATTTCGCCGGAACGAAGACGCGGGTGCCGTTGGTACACACCTGACCGGAGCTGAAGAAGTTCGCCATCATGGCGATATCAGCGGCGAGATCGAGGTCTGCATCGTCGAAAACGATCAGCGGTGATTTACCGCCCAGCTCCATGGTCACTTCTTTCAGGGAGGAAGCCGCCGAGTTAGCCATCACTTTTTTGCCGCTGGCGACACCGCCGGTAAATGACACTTTGGCAATGCCCGGATGCTCGGTCAGATACTGCCCGGTTTCCGCGCCCACGCCCGGCAGCACGTTAAATACGCCGTCCGGCAGGCCCGCTTCGCTGTAAATTTCGGCCAGCTTTAACGCGGTAAGCGGGGTGACTTCGCTCGGTTTGAAAATCATCGCGTTGCCTGCCGCCAGCGCCGGTGCGGATTTCCACAAGGCAATCTGGATCGGGTAGTTCCATGCGCCAATCCCTGCCACTACGCCCAGCGGTTCGCGGCGGGTATAAACAAATGACGTCTCACGCAATGGGATCTGGCTGCCTTCCAGCGACGGGATCAGCCCGGCGTAGTACTCGAGCACGTCCGCGCCGGTAACGATATCGACGGTTGAGGTTTCCGAATACGCTTTTCCGGTGTCGAGGGTTTCCAGTTTTGCGAGTTCGTCATTGCGTTCACGCAGAATATCAACGGCCCGACGCAGAATACGCGAGCGTTCCATAGCGGTCATCGCCGCCCAGATTTTTTGCCCCTGCTGGGCGCTTTTCACGGCGCGATCGACATCCTCGCGCCCGGCGGCCTGCACGGTCGCCAGCACGTTACCGTTGGCCGGGTTAATGGTCTCGAAGGTGCGACCGCTGGTGGCGGAGGTATAACCACCATGTATATAAAGCTGCTGTTCTGCCATTCGGGACATCACGTCTCCTCGGTTAATCGGTGGGTAAATGCTGAGTGATAAAGTGGCGGGTCAGCGAGTTTGCGCGGGTTTTATCCAGCGGTTTGCCGCTCAGAGCCGCGCGCAGCCATAATCCATCAATCAGCGCGGCCAGGCCGTAGCCCGCTTCCTGTGCCTGTTGGCGCGGTAACTCGCGGCGAAATTCGCTCACCAGATTCGACAGCAAACGGCGACTGCTGACCTGCTGTAAGCGATAGAGCATCGGCTGATGCATGCTGCTGGCCCAGAAGGCCAGCCAGGCTTTCATCGCAGCATTGCTCACCTGGGTTTCATCAAAATTTCCGGCGACGATCGCCTGTAGCCGCTGCTCGGCGCTGCCATCAGGAAGCGCGTGCAAGCGGTTCAACACCGCGTCGCGCAGCTGGCTGGTGATATCGCGCATGGTCGCTTCCAGCAGACCATTTTTGTCCTTGAAATAGTGGCTGATGATCCCCGGTGGAAACGCCGCGCGGCGGGCGATCTGCGCGATCGTCGCATCGTGCATGCCCACTTCATTTATTGCTTCCAGCGTGGCGTCGATCAGTTGTCTGCGCCGGATCGGCTGCATCCCCAGTTTGGGCATTTTTGCCACTCCATTCATCAGCGTTGGTTATACATTAAAGCGGTTTTTGATTGGACGTTCAATATAAAATGTGTCTTAATTGTTGCGGATTTTGTTTTTAATAGTTACAAAAACAGTGGGGATACTGGATGACAGACCTTTCACACAGCAGAGAAAAGGACAAAATCAATCCGGTGGTGTTTTACACTTCCGCCGGACTGATTTTGTTGTTTTCCCTGACAACGATCCTTTTTCGCGACTTCTCCGCTCTGTGGATTGGCCGCACGCTGGACTGGGTCTCTAAAACCTTTGGTTGGTACTATCTGTTAGCGGCAACGCTCTATATTGTCTTCGTGGTCTGCATCGCCTGTTCGCGCTTTGGATCGGTGAAACTCGGGCCCGAGCAGTCTAAGCCTGAGTTCAGCCTGCTTAGCTGGGCGGCGATGCTGTTCGCCGCCGGGATCGGTATCGACCTGATGTTCTTCTCCGTTGCCGAACCGGTGACACAATATATGCAACCGCCGGAAGGCGCGGGGCAGACGATGGAGGCCGCGCGTCAGGCGATGGTCTGGACGCTGTTCCACTACGGCTTAACCGGCTGGTCAATGTATGCGCTGATGGGCATGGCGCTTGGATACTTTAGCTATCGTTATAATTTGCCGCTCACCATCCGCTCGGCGCTGTATCCGATTTTCGGTAAACGAATCAACGGGCCGATAGGTCACTCGGTGGATATCGCGGCGGTAATCGGCACCATCTTCGGCATCGCCACGACGCTCGGCATTGGCGTGGTGCAGCTCAATTATGGGCTCAGCGTACTGTTCGATATCCCCGATTCGATGGCGGCGAAAGCGGCACTGATTGCGCTGTCGGTGATATCGCCACTATCTCGGTGACGTCCGGCGTTGATAAAGGCATTCGCGTGCTGTCGGAGCTGAACGTCGCCCTGGCGCTGGGGCTGATCCTGTTCGTGCTGTTTATGGGCGACACCTCGTTCCTGCTCAATGCGCTGGTGCTGAATGTTGGCGACTACGTGAATCGCTTTATGGGCATGACGCTCAACAGTTTCGCCTTCGACCGTCCGGTTGAGTGGATGAATAACTGGACGCTCTTCTTCTGGGCGTGGTGGGTGGCGTGGTCGCCGTTTGTCGGCCTGTTCCTGGCGCGTATCTCGCGTGGGCGCACCATTCGCCAGTTCGTGCTGGGCACGTTGATTATTCCATTCACCTTTACGCTGCTGTGGCTCTCGGTGTTCGGTAACAGCGCGCTGTATGAAATCATTCATGGTGGCGCTGCCTTCGCGCAGGAAGCGATGGTGCACCCGGAGCGTGGCTTCTACAGCCTGCTGGCGCAGTATCCGGCGTTCACCTTTAGCGCCTCCGTCGCCACCATTACTGGCTTGCTGTTTTATGTGACCTCGGCGGATTCCGGCGCGCTGGTGCTGGGGAATTTCACTTCGCAACTGAAGGACATCAACAGCGATGCGCCAGGCTGGCTGCGCGTCTTCTGGTCAGTGGCGATTGGCCTGCTTACGCTCGGCATGCTGATGACCAACGGGATTTCCGCGCTGCAAAACACTACGGTTATCATGGGGCTGCCGTTCAGCTTTGTGATCTTCTTCGTGATGGCAGGGTTGTATAAATCGCTGAAAGTAGAGGATTACCGCCGTGAGAGTGCCAATCGCGATACCGCGCCGCGTCCGTTGAGCGTTCAGGATCGCCTGAGCTGGAAAAAACGTCTCTCGCGCCTGATGAATTATCCGGGCACGCGTTACACCAAACAGATGATGGAAACAGTCTGTTATCCGGCAATGGAAGAGGTGGCGCAGGAGCTGCGGCTACGCGGCGCGTATGTCGAACTGAAAAGCCTGCCGCCGGAAGAGGGCGAACATCTGGGGCATCTGGATTTGCTGGTGCATATGGGCGAAGAGCAAAACTTTGTCTATCAGATTTGGCCACGGCAATATTCGGTGCCGGGCTTTACCTACCGCGCGCGCAGCGGGAAATCGACCTACTACCGGCTGGAAACCTTCCTGCTGGAGGGCAGCCAGGGTAATGACCTGATGGATTACAGTAAAGAGCAGGTGATCACTGATATTCTCGACCAGTACGAGCGACACCTGAACTTTATTCATTTACACCGAGAAGCGCCGGGCCACAGCGTAATGTTCCCGGATGCATAAAGAAAAAGCAGGATCTTATCGATCCTGCTTTTCCCCATTATTTTTGCAACATGTCAACTCGCACGACCGGCGGGTCCACTTTTTTGTCCAGGCTACCGTTAATACTGATCATGTTATCAGGTTTCACCGTACGACCATCGAACACGGATTGCGGAATAATGGTGTGAATAGTTCCGGTTTTGTCACGGAACACAAATCTGTCATTGCCCTGATCGTCAATAAGATTCCCGCGTAGCGAAATTGTCGCGCCATCATGCATGGTTTTTGCGTGATCCACTGTCATAATCCGCGCGTTCTCCGTTCCGCGATATCCCTCTTCCAGCGCATGGGGGGCGGGAGGTGCGGCATCTTTTTCCAGGCCGCCTTTTTCATCGGCAAAAGCGGAGGGAATCAATAATGTGCAAACGAGAGGAACAAGAGATATTTTCATACTACACTCCCTGCGTGTGATTGGCTTGACATATTAAGCGTGGTTGCTATTCCTTAAACTGGCAACGCGATGAATCTTAAAAGGGGTTTTCTTTAAAAATCATTGTTCTGCTAAAAATAAGCGAAACGGTGAGGTGCGAAATGTCAAAAGACAAACCACAACTGGAAGGCATTCAGGAGAGTGAACGCGCGTTAAATTTTGAAGCCGCCTGCAGAAATGGGGGGTTATTTCTTCTGTTGCTCATTATTTTACTGGCTATTGGTGGCTTGTTTTCTAACGGTTATTTGAGTCAGGCAGCAAGGGAGTCTCCTGACCAAAAGTTGCAGATTGAATATGAACGTTTTGGTAGATTACAAACGGAATTTGCATTAAAAATATCAGCAAAATCAGAACCTGGAGGATTATTCATTTTCAGTCTGCATGGTCACTATAACAAGGATTTTGAAATCGGCAATGTTTGGCCTAAGCCAGATAAAATGTACAGCCAGAATGACACGCTATTTTTTGTATATCATATCTCACAGCAGCCACATCCCTTTACCGTCTGGTTATACGCGACTCCACAAAAATTCGGCTATGTCCATAACTCGCTTAGGTTAAACGCTGGCTCAGAAATAGACTTCTGGCAGTTTATCTATCCTTAGGAGATAAAGAATGGAGATGATATTTCGCGCACTTGCAATCTATCTGATTTTATTGGTTGTCTTCAAAATAGCAGGGCGCAGAGCCCTGTTACAGATGACCAGCTTCGATCTGATATTATTATTGATTATCAGTGAGGCAACGCAGCAGGCATTATTGGGAAATGATTTTTCGGTGACCGGTGCGATGCTAACAATAATCACGCTGGTGGTGGTGGATATGCTCTTTTGGTATTATGAAAAAATATTTCTCGGGCGCGGAGTCAGCGCTGGATGGTTCGCCGGTTATTCTGGTTGAAAACGGTACACTGTTGACAGAAAAGCTTAAAAAGGTGGATGTCTCTTGCGATGATATACTGGTCGCCGCGCGCCAAAATCAGGGCATTACAGAGCTGGAGAAAATTAAATATGCCATACTTGAACGCAATGGGCATATCTCGATTATCCCGTTAGAAAAATAAGGAACAGCTGATGGAAGAAACCCTTTATCACGACTCAAAAACCACCGGTGAGCTAACCCAACTGGCTGCAAATGCTCTGCTGGATCGCGGCTGGCGCTTAACCACCGCCGAGTCATGTACGGGGGGCAACCTTGCTGCGGCACTCTGTGCAGAAGAGAATACCGCGGCATTTTATGATATCGGGGTGGTGACTTTCAGCGATGCGGCAAAGCAAAAAATGCTGAATGTTCGGGCCAGCACATTAGAAAAGTGTACTGCTGTGAGCGAGCAATGCGTGCGGGAAATGTCTGCTGGCGCACTGGCTCAGGCTGGGGCTGATGTCAGTATCTCGATTAGCGGTTATGCCGGCCCGGATGGGGGAGACGATGGTACCCCGGCGGGGACGGTCTGGTTTGCATGGAACTTTCGTGGCCGAATAGAAACAGCACGGGTAATGTTTACCGGCGAATGCCAGGATGTCGTCGAAAAAGCGGTTCGCTACTCTCTTGCCATTTTGGTTGAACAACTCTCCCTTTCGACGTCATCCCGGTGATGACGGGGTTAAGCGCCTTTTTTCTCAGCCTGAGTATTAATATTCCCAACGGCAAGATCGGTCAGCTTAAGATCGGTTTTCTTCTCTTCTTCCAGCGTGGCCGTGAGCAGTTTTAGCGCATTTTTATAGCCTAACTGCTGTGCCAGTGTGGCAAGCGTACCGTAACTGGCAATTTCATAATGTTCGACTTTTTGTGCCGCCGCGATAAGCGCCGCATCCCGAACATTATTTTTTTCGGTGCTTTCAATGACCTCATTGGCTTCCTCGATGAGGCCCTCCATCGCGACACATTTCATACGTTTGATTTTAAGACCGGATTCTTGTTCAACGATCTGATCGATACGCTCAATATGCCCGTGCGTCTCCTCAAGGTGAGCGCTAAAAGCGGCGCTGAGTTTTTCACTGGCGGTGGAACGCGACAATTTGGCTAATGCGCGGGTTAACTGTTTTTCTGCGCTGTAGGTGTCGGATAGCAAATGAATAAAAACATCTTCCAGGCTTTTAATATTCATAGGGTTTTCTCCACATAATAAAAAGCCACGAGTATAAGACTCGCGGCTGATTACTCTTATTTATTAATAAGCGAGATTACTTTTCAGCCTTGCGTCCACCGCTGTGGCTGTTCTGACCGCCTTTTTTACCAGCTTCAGACGCACGCTGCGGGTCATTTTTGAAGTTACCGCCGCTGTGCTGACCACCTTTACGGCCTGCGTCAGAGGCTTTATCTCGATCTTCTGCGAAATTACCGGAACCACCACGATGCTCTGCCATATTCAATACCTCATATTTTACTATGTCAGGATGATGCAAAATTTTATTTCGCATCTCATGTTGTTCAGGAGTTAACTCTAGTGGTTACTCGCTAAAGATCAAACGATATTACTGGATTGTAACCGCACATTATTGTTTTATCATCAAGGCTTACGCTTCGCTTAAATGTTAATGCTTCCCTGGAAATGCGATTAAATTAGAAAGATAGAAGCGTGTGCTTATTTTACTGTTAGATATTTTATCCGAATTTATAACGGGGCAGGTTTACCGTTCTTTACGTTTTTTTTTGTTCGCATCGCTGTTTATTAAAAAGACATAAGATTAATCTGGGGAAATTTCCTAAATAAAAATATGCTAATAACAAATGTGGTTTTCCATATGTGTTGTTGCTTTTTTATCGATAAAGCGTAGTCTTACCCCTATCTGACAGGAGGATGAATGCCTTTAAACGCGCTAACTGTTTTCAAACTACTTTCCGACGAAACGCGGCTGAATATCGTTCTGATACTCAGGGAGTTAGGTGAGCTTTGCGTCTGCGATCTCTGTACAGCGCTCGAACAATCACAGCCAAAAATCTCCCGCCATCTGGCTATGCTGCGTGAATGCGGTCTGTTGTTAGATAGGAAGCAGGGAAAATGGGTGCACTACCGACTTTCTCCCCATATTCCTGCGTGGGCGGCGCAGGTGATTGAACATGCCTGGTCAAGCCAGCACCATGAAATCCAGTCTATTTCACGAAAACTGACAGCAGACGGTGCAGCTCACTGTTGCTGAAAAATTTTAGCTTAACATATCTGTTTTTTCATATGTATTTATTCAGGGAGGTTGTATGTTACTGGCAGGCGCAATTTTTTGTCCTGACCCTGGCTTTGGTTATCTGGCAGCCAAAAGGGTTGGGCATTGGCTGGAGCGCAATGCTTGGCGCGGTGTTGGCGTTGGGGTTTGGCGTGGTGCATGTTGATGATATTCCGGTGGTGTGGAATATCGTCTGGAACGCGACGGCGACCTTTATCGCAGTGATTATCATCAGTCTGCTGCTGGATGAGTCGGGCTTTTTTGAATGGGCCGCTCTACACGTTTCGCGCTGGGGCAAGGGGCGCGGGCGTTTGTTATTCACGTATATCGTACTGCTCGGCGCGGCGGTGGCGGCACTGTTCGCCAATGATGGCGCGGCGTTAATACTCACGCCGATCGTCATTGCTATGCTACTGGCGCTTGGATTCAGCAAAAGTACAACGCTGGCATTTGTGATGGCCGCAGGTTTTATCGCCGACACAGCCAGTTTGCCGCTGATAGTCTCTAACCTGGTCAACATCGTTTCAGCCGATTTCTTCCATCTGGGCTTTAGCGACTATGCTTCGGTGATGGTGCCGGTAGATATCGCCGCCATTGCTGCCACGCTTGGGATGCTACATCTGTTTTTCCGCAAAGATATCCCGGCTAGCTACGACCTTGAACGCCTGAAAGAACCCGCTAAAGCGATTAAAGATCCGGCAACGTTCCGCACCGGCTGGGTCGTCCTGCTTTTGCTACTGGCTGGTTTTTTTGTGCTGGAGCCGATGGGTATTCCCGTCAGCGCTATTGCGGCCGTTGGAGCGTTAATTCTTTTTGCAGTAGCGAAAAGGGGCCATGCGATTAATACCGGGAAAGTGCTGCGCGGCGCGCCGTGGCAAATTGTTATCTTCTCGCTGGGCATGTATCTGGTGGTCTACGGCTTACGTAACGCGGGGCTGACGGAATACCTTTCCGGCGTATTAAATGCGCTGGCGAATAATGGTCTTTGGGCGGCTACGCTTGGAACGGGCTTCCTGACCGCGTTTCTCTCCTCGGTTATGAACAACATGCCGACGGTGCTGGTCGGCGCGCTTTCTATTGATGGCAGTAGCGCATCCGGCGTCATTAAAGAGGCGATGATTTACGCCAACGTCATCGGTTGCGATCTGGGGCCAAAAATCACCCCCATTGGCAGCCTGGCGACGCTGCTGTGGCTGCACGTTCTTGCGCAGAAAGATATGACGATCGCATGGGGCTATTACTTCCGCGTCGGAATTATCATGACGTTGCCAGTGCTGTTGGTTACCTTATCCGCATTGGCATTACGTCTCTCACTCACACTGTAACGAGATACTGAAATGAGCAATATCACCATTTATCACAACCCGGCCTGCGGCACGTCGCGTAATACGCTTGAGATGATCCGTAACAGCGGCACAGAGCCAACCGTTATTCTTTATCTCGAGAATCCTCCTTCGCGTGATGAGCTGAGCAAATTGATTGCCGATATGGGTATCTCCGCACGGGCGCTGCTACGTCAAAATGTGGAGCCGTATGAAACGTTGGGTTTGGCAGAAGAAAGGTTTACTGATGCTGAACTTATGACGTTCATGCTGCAATACCCTATTTTAATCAACCGCCCGATCGTGGTGACTCCGCTGGGAACGCGCCTGTGCCGCCCGTCCGAAACGGTACTGGATATTTTGCCGGATGCGCAGAAACACGCCTTCAATAAAGAGGATGGTGAAAAGGTGGTTGATGAACAGGGGAAGCGCCTGAAACCCTAAATCGTCCGGTTGTGTCGGGTGGCGCTGCGCTTACCCGACCTACGGATTATCTGCGGTCTGTAGGCCTGATAAGCGCAGCGCCATCAGGCAATTACAGTGTTCCGGTTCCGCCATCTGAACACCATACCTGCCCGGAAGCATAAGAACACTCGTCGGAGGCAAACAGCACATACAGCGGCGCAATTTCCACCGGTTGCCCCGGACGGCCTAGCGGCGCATCCGCACCGAACTGCTCTACTTTTTCCTGCGGCTGCCCGCCGCTGGTTTGCAATACCGACCAATATGGCCCCGGCGCGACCGCATTCACCCGAATACCGCGCGGCCCCAGCTGCTTCGCCAGCGATTTGGTCAGCGCCACCAGGCACGCTTTGGTTTGCGCATAATCGACCAGAATGGGGCTGGGTTTGAATGCCTGGACGGACGTGGTATTGATGATAGACGCGCCCGCCTTCAGGTGACGAAGTGCGGCTTTGGTCAGCCAGAAAGCAGCATAAACGTTGGTTTTGAACGTGGCGTCAAACGCTTCGGTAGTGAGATCTTCCAGTGATTCACAATACTGCTGTCGCCCGGCGTTGTTCACCAGAATATCCAGTTTACCCAGTTGTTCTACCGTCTGTTCGATCAGCGAATGACAGAAATTTTCATCCCGCAAATCACCCGGGATCGCCACCACTTTTACGCCTTCCGCTTTCATGACTTCAATGGCGCTTTTTGCGTCTGACTCTTCTTCAGGCAGATAGTTAATAACGACATTCGCGCCTTCTCGGGCGTAAGCAATGGCTACCGCGCGACCAATCCCGGAATCACCGCCGGTGATTAAGGCACATTTACCTTTCAGACGTCCGTTACCGCGATAGCTTTTTTCGCCATGATCGGGTTCAGGGATCATTTTCGAATCAAGGCCTGGCGGTTGCTGGGTTTGCGTCTGGAAAGGGGGCGTGGATATTGCGGGTTAAGTGTGTCGCGATCGGCCATAAATATCTCCTTGAAAATTGGTTATTAATGGTGAATTTGAATGGTTTCCTTTCAGTGCAGTGATATCAATAACTTTAAGCCTATACCAAATCGTTTCAGCAGGAT
>AGFS01118562.1_pt1 | contig 19071 bp, 18 predicted proteins | sample 305828 | NCBI WGS metagenome assembly AGFS01 (sample SAMN02954281, study PRJNA62041) | ant fungus garden metagenome | biome: terrestrial; feature: Atta colombica fungus garden; material: fungus garden; isolation source: Atta colombica fungus garden top | host: Atta colombica | place: Panama: Gamboa...
TCTGGCCTGTCTTCGCTGTTTTCCCAGGCGGCATACGCTGCTGACTCCGACATCGCCGACGGGCAAAGCCGTCGCTTTGACTTCTCCGTCCTGCAATCCATGGCGCACGACCTGGCGAAAACTCCGTGGGGCGGCGCGCCGCGTCCGCTGCCGGATACGCTGGCCACCATGACGCCGCAGGCGTACAACGCCATACGTTACGACGAGAAGCAGTCGCTGTGGAATAACGTTGAAGGCCGTCAGCTTGACGTGCAGTTCTTCCATATGGGGATGGGATTCCGCCGCCGCGTGCGCATGTTCTCGCTGGACTCGTCAACGTCCCAGGCGCGTGAGATCCACTTCCGCCCGGAGCTGTTCAGCTACGGCGAGACGGGCGTTGATACCAAACAGCTGGAAGGTCAAAGCGATCTCGGTTTTGCGGGCTTCCGCGCCTTCAAAGCGCCTGAGCTGGCGCGCCGCGATATCGTCTCTTTCCTCGGCGCGAGCTATTTCCGCGCCGTGGATGATACCTATCAGTACGGCCTGTCCGCTCGCGGCCTGGCGATTGATACCTTCACCGACACGCCGGAAGAGTTCCCGGACTTTACCGCGTTCTGGTTTGAAACCATCAAGCCTGGCGATACCACCTTCACCGTCTATACGCTTCTGGATAGCCCAAGCATCACCGGCGCCTATAAGTTTGTGATCCACTGCGAGAAGAGCCAGGTGATCATGGAGGTGGAAAACCATCTCTACGCCCGCAAGGACATCAAGCAGCTGGGCATTGCGCCAATGACCAGCATGTTCAGCTGCGGCAACAACGAACGCCGCATGTGCGACACCATTCATCCGCAGATCCATGACTCCGATCGCCTGGCGATGTGGCGCGGAAACGGGGAGTGGATCTGCCGTCCGCTGAACAATCCGCAGAAGCTGCAGTTCAACGCCTACATGGATAAGAATCCGAAGGGCTTCGGCCTGCTTCAGCTTGACCGCGATTTTTCCCACTATCAGGACATTATGGGCTGGTACAACAAGCGCCCAAGCCTGTGGGTGGAGCCGCGTAACAACTGGGGCAAAGGCGCGGTGGGGCTGATGGAGATCCCGACCACCGGTGAGACGCTGGATAACGTAGTGTGCTTCTGGCAGCCGGAAAAACGGATCAAGGCGGGTGACGAGCTGGACTTTAAGTACCGTCTTTACTGGAGCGCGCAGCCTCCGGTTCGCTCGCCGCTGGCGAACGTCTACGCGACGCGCACCGGCATGGGCGGGTTCCCGGAAGGCTGGGCGCCGGGCGAAAATTACCCGAAAGTGTGGGCGCGACGCTTTGCCATTGACTTTGTCGGCGGCGATTTGAAGGCGGCCGCGCCGAAAGGCATTGAGCCGGTGATCACGCTCTCAAGCGGCGAGGCGAAGCAGGTGGAAATCCTGTACGTTGAACCGTTCGACGGTTATCGCATTCTGTTTGACTGGTATCCAACGTCCGATTCGACCGAACCGGTAGACATGCGCATGTTCCTGCGCTGTCAGGGGGATGCGATCAGCGAAACCTGGCTGTACCAGTATTTCCCGCCCGCGCCGGACAAGCGTCAATACGTTGACGACCGGGTAATGCGTTAACGCGTGTGGGATTTTGCCGGGTGGCGGCTGCGCTTACCCGGCCTACAAATGCGCCCAGAGGTGGCCGGGTAAGGCGCAGCAACCACAGTGCTATAACGCCCCGAGCAGCGGCGTGCGGGTGATTCGCTCGTCGCCGTTCACCACCTTTTCGCCGCGCAGATGCACGTGCTCCCCGGCGAATGCCTCAATCACCGCGTCGTCCGTTACCTCAACCCGATGTTCGATCAGCACATCACCGCTGATGCGTGCGCGTCCCTGGATCACCACCTTATCGTCAATCAGAATCGGTCCGCCGCGCAGCCACGCCTGGCCGCCAATCAGCACGTGATGCTTGATGACGCAGTTGCCCTCAACGACGGCGTTTTCCGCCACCTGCGAGCTGTACCGCAGGGTGGGGATGGCATCGTCTTCTAAACCGGCAATCAGGCGCGCGCTGCCGTACACTTTCGCGCAGTCGCACACCCAGACGTTATTAAGCTCGTTGCCTTCCAGAATGGCGTTGTCGAATACCTCGGCGCGGTGCTCGACAAAAGCATAATTCACCATCGCATTGCCGTAGATCTGCGCCTGATGCACAATCCGCGACTGGCTCACCGTCGCTCTGTCATAGATTTTCAGGATCTGCTCGCGATCCGGCGTTAGCCCTTTGGCCGCGACAATCATGCTGTTGTGCAGAATGCGCGCATCTCCGTAAATATGGCATTCTCCGCGCACGCTAGAAGCCTGGATGGTGACGTTGTCACTTATTCTGGCGCCGTGACTGACCTGAGCAGCATCCAGCCAGCTGTTACCGCTAATCTCAGCCTGATGGCTGACCACGCAGGGCTGGGTGAGGCGCGCGTTGCCGGACACGCGGGCGCCCGCGTAAACCACGCTGTTTTCATCGTAGATCCAGCAGTCTCCTTCCTCTGCGAGGGCGCTCGCATCTTCTACCCAGCCGCCTTTCGTCCCGCACGCAACATCGTTAAAATCCGCCGTGGCAATCAGCTGGCGCAGGACGACCGCGCGTTTTTCCTCGCCGTTTTCTTCGTGCCACAGGCGGGTTTCATCACTCAGACGGTATTTTTTCATGGTCTATTCTCGTTAAGCGCCTTCACTAAACGTAGCAAAGATTCCGCATGTCGAAGTGCTGGCGTCCGGTGAGGAAACCCCTTAAAATGGCATTTAAAATACATTTTATATTTTAAAATAAATGCATAAATCGAACGACACTCAGCGGGTTTTGAACCTGCCCGCAGGCTATTTCGGCATGGTGCTGGGGATCATCGGCATGGGCTTTGCCTGGCGCTATGCCAGCACGATTTGGCCCGTGACGCGCTGGCCGGGGGAGAGCCTGGTTGCCCTGGCAGTGGCGATCTGGTTCCTGTTGACGGTCGCGTTTATCACGCGCGCGGTTCGCTTTCCTCACAGCGTGCTGGCGGAGATGCGCCACCCGGTGATGAGCAGCTTTGTCAGCCTTTTTCCGGCGACGACGATGCTGGTTTCCATCGGCTTTGTGCCGTGGTGCCGTCCGGTTTCGCTTGTCCTGTTTAGCGCAGGCGTCGTCGTGCAGCTGTGCTACGCCGCCTGGCAAAGCGCAGGGCTGTGGCGCGGAAAACATCCGCAGGAGGCGACCACGCCGGGGCTTTATCTGCCCACGGTGGCGAACAACTTCATCAGCGCCATGGCCTGCGGCGCGCTGGGCTTTCATGATGCCGGTCTGGTCTTTTTGGGCGCGGGGATCTTTTCCTGGCTCAGCCTCGAACCGGTAATTTTGCAAAGGCTGCGCAGCGCCGGAGAGCTGCCCGGGGCAATGAGAACCTCGTTGGGGATACAGCTCGCGCCCGCGCTGGTGGCCTGCAGCGCCTGGTTTAGCGTTAACGGCGGCGAGGCGGATACCTTTGCTAAAATGCGGTTCGGCTACGGCCTGCTGCAGCTGCTGTTTATGCTCCGCCTGATGCCCTGGTATCTATCGCAGCCGTTCAACGCCTCGTTCTGGAGCTTCTCGTTCGGCGTCTCGGCGCTGGCCACTACCGGGCTTCATCTCGGGCAAAGCAGCCCGTCGGGCTTTTTTCACGCCATCGCCATCCCGCTGTTTATTTTTACCAACATCATCATTGCGGTGCTGCTGGTCCGTACATTTATCTTGCTGATGCAGGGCAAACTTCTGGTGCGCGCTGATAAGGCACTGCTTATGCAATCTGAGGAAAAACAATGACCGCTGATGACAGCTACTTCACCGAGAAATATGGCCTGACCCGCACCCACTCCGAGGTGGTCTACAGCGCAGGGATCGTTAAGCCGGGCAAAACGCTCGACCTGGGCTGCGGCAACGGCCGCAACAGCCTTTATCTGGCCGCCAACGGCTATGACGTGACCGCGTGGGACAAGAACCCGATGAGCATCGACAACATCGAGCGCATCAGGGCAGAAGAAGGGATAACGAACCTGCAGACGGCGGTTAAGGATCTTAACGGCCTGAGCTTTGACGGGGAGTACGATTTTATTCTCTCCACCGTGGTGCTGATGTTCCTGGAGGCGAAAACCATACCTGGTCTTATCGCCAACATGCAGCGCTGCACGAAGCCTGGCGGGCATAACCTGATTGTCGCGGCAATGGATACCGACGATTATCCGTGCACCGTGGGCTTCCCGTTTGCCTTCAAGGCCGGCGAGCTGAGCCGCTACTATGAAGGCTGGGAGCTGCTTAAGTACAACGAAGAGGTCGGTGAGCTGCACCGCACCGACGCCAACGGTAACCGCATCAAGCTGCGTTTCGCCACCATGCTGGCGCGCAAGCCCGCCTAACGGGCGGCCAGCAGGCAGAGCTGAAGGGCGGTCTTGTAGGACGCCTCGAACGACGACAGCGGTAAAAACTCAAACTTCGAGTGGAAGTTATGTGCGCCGGTGAAGAAGTTCGGGGTGAGCAGCCCTTTGGCAGACAGCGCTGCGCCGTCGGTTCCGCCGCGCATCGGCGTCGGCTTTGGCGTGATGCCGAGCGATTCCATCGCTTCGAACATCAAATCGATGGCGCGGCGGTCCTCGCCGATGGCGTTGCTGATGTTGCTGTAGGTGTCCTCAATGCGGTATTCCACGCTTGCCGTGGGGTGCTGGGCAGCAATCAGGTCAACAGCGTCGGCGATCTGCTGCTTGCGGGCGGCAAAGCCGTCTTTGTCAAAGTCGCGAATATTGGCCTTCAGCACCGCGTCGTTTTGCCCGGCCTGAATGCCGTTAAACCAGATGTATCCCTCGCGGCCTTCGGTGCACTCCGGGGTTTGCTGGCGGTCAAAGTGGCTCATAAAATCGGTTGCCATCAGCAGCGGGTTCACCAGCACGCCTTTGGCGGACATCGGGTGCGCCGTCACGCCGGTAAAGCGGATTTCTGCCGCGGCCGCGTTGAAGTTCTCATACACGATTTCACCCAGCTCGCAGCAGTCGATGGTCCAGGCGAAGTCAACGTCGAAGCGCGCCAGGTCCAGCGCTTTTGCGCCGCACAGCCCAATTTCTTCATCGGGCACAAACGCCACCAAAATATCGCCGTGCCGGTGTTCCGCCGTCAGGTTTTCCAGTATCGTCATCACCACGGTGACGGCGGATTTATTATCTGCGCCTAATACGCTGGTTCCGTCGCTGAAAATAATCTCTTCATTAGGATAAGCCAGAATTTCCGGGTGCTCATTGACGCGCAGCCAGACGTCTTTCTCTTTATTCAGGCAGAGGTCTTCACCGGTAAACGTTAATATTTGTGGATGAATATCCGGTGAAAGCCCGACGTCAACCGTATCAATATGGGTAATAAAACCGACGCGCGGCGCGCCGGGGACATTGCCTTTTTTGACTGCCGTTACCGTGGCAAATTCGTCGATGACGATATCGTCTAAACCCAGCTGCTGCAGCTCCTGCGCCAGCTCGCGGGCCATGTCGTGCTGGCCCGGCGTGGAGGGGAGCGTTTTAACCTTCGCGTCGCTCTGGCTGGTGATGGCGAGATAGCGAAAGAAACGGTGCGTTAATTGTCTGGAGAGCGGGGAAGCCATAGTGAATCCTTCTCTTTTTGTTTTTCAGGTGTTTGCATAATCACTTTAATGTTATTTATGAAATGGCAAAAGAATTAATTAGCCGTCGAATAAAAAGACAGGAATAAAATATGAAATGCAAACGCACAACCTTAACGCTGGCGCTTGCGGCGCTGACGGTCAGTTCTACCGTTGCGGCAAAAACGCTGGTCTATTGTTCCGAAGGATCGCCGGAAAACTTCAATCCTCAGCTTTATACCTCCGGCACCAGCGTGGATGCCAGCGCCGTTCCGGTCTATAACCGCCTGGTCGACTTCAGGCCCGGTACGACCGAGCTGGTGCCGAGCCTCGCCGAGCGCTGGGACATCAGCGACGACGGCAAGGTCTACACCTTCCATCTGCGCCAGGGCGTTAAGTTCCAGAGCAACAAATTCTTCACTCCCAGCCGCGATTTCAACGCTGACGACGTGATCTTTTCGTTTATGCGCCAGAAGGACGTCAATCACCCGTACCACAACGTCTCTAACGGCAGCTACTCCAACTTTGAAAGCCTGGAGTTCGGCAGCCTGATTACGGCGATTGATAAAGTGGACGACCACACCGTGCGCTTTACGTTGGCGCATCCGGAAGCGCCGTTCGTGGCCGACCTGGCGTGGTATTTCGCCTCGATCCTCTCAGCCGAATATGCCGACGCGATGCTCAAGGCCGGGACGCCAGAGAAGGTGGATATGGATCCTATCGGCACCGGGCCGTTCAGGCTGGCGCAGTACCAGAAAGATTCCCGCATTCTGTTTACCGCGTTCCCTGACTACTGGCAGGGGAAATCGAAGCTGGACCGTCTGGTGTTTACCATCACGCCGGACGCCTCGGTGCGCTTCGCGAAAGTCGAGAAAAATGAGTGTCAGGTGATGCCGTTCCCTAACCCGGCGGATTTACCGCGCATGAAGGCGAACAAGGATATCAACCTGATGAGCAAGGCGGGGCTGAATACCGGTTTCCTGGCATTCAATACCCAGAAGCCGCCGCTGGACAACGTCAAGGTTCGCCAGGCGCTGGCCATGGCGATTAACAAGCCGGCCATTATCGACGCCGTTTTCCACGGCACGGGCACTGCGGCAAAAAACCTGCTGCCGCCGGGCGTCTGGGGGGCCGATAGCGAGCTGAAGGATTACGACTACGATCCCGAAAAAGCGAAGGCGCTGCTCAAGGAGGCCGGTTTCGCCAACGGCATGAGCATCGACCTGTGGGCGATGCCGGTTCAGCGCCCGTATAACCCGAACGCGAAGCGCATGGCGGAGATGATTCAGGCGGACTGGGCGAAGGTGGGCGTGCAGGCCAGGGTCGTCACCTATGAGTGGGGTGAATACCTCAAGCGCGTGAAGGGCGGTGAGCATCAGGCCGCGCTGATGGGCTGGACCACGGCGACGGGCGATCCGGATAACTTCTTTGGTCCACTGTTTACCTGTACGTCCGCGAACGGCGGCTCGAACTCGGCGAAATGGTGCTACAAGCCGTTTGATAAGCTCATTGCGGAGGCGAAATCGATAACCGATCGCGATAAGCGCGTGGCGCTTTACAAAGAGGCGCAGCAGATGATGCATGACCAAATGCCTGCCGTCATGATTGCGCACTCCACCATCTTTGAGCCGGTGCGCAAGGAAGTCACGGGCTATGAGATCGACCCGTTTGGCAAGCATCTCTTCTGGCAGTTGGATATCAATAAGTAACGCCAATTACCCGGCGTGCTGGCGTCGGGTGATTTTTCGCAATATGTGCTATCTGCATCATTTTTTGCCACAACACGCACACCTGATTTTTGCTATAACTTCAACTGCATACTTGCGTATAAACTGGAATCTCATCATGCGTACTCACACACTTTTTAAAGTTGCAGTGCTTTCAGGCCTGCTGGCGCTGGCGGGCTGTGCGTCGAAAGTCGCCGAACCCGATCAGTACTCAGGCTTCTTAAAAGATTATTCCGGCCTGCAGCAAACGACGTCAGCGACGGGCAAACCGACGCTGCGCTGGGTCGATCCTTCTTACAACGAAGCCAATTACGACAGCATTATCTGGACGCCGATTACCTATTACCCGACGCCAAAGCCGACTACGCAGATTGGTAAACAAACGCTCGACGAGCTGCTGAACTACACCAATACCAAAATGAAAGCCGCCGTGGGCCAGCGCAAGCCGATTGTGACCACGCCGGGCAAGCATAGCCTGATTTTCCGCGGTGCCATTACGGGCGTGAGCTCTCAGAAAGAGGGGCTGCAGTTCTACGAAGTGATCCCCGTCGCGCTGGTCGTAGCGGGTACGCAGATGGCGACCGGCCACCGCACGATGGATACTCATCTGTTCTTTGAAGGCGAGTTAATCGACGCCGCGACCAACAAGCCGGTCATGCGGGTCGTGCGTAAAGGCGAAGGCAAAGAGCTGAGCAACGAAAATACGCCGATGGCGTTCTCAACGCTGAAGCAGGTTGTTGATGACATGGCGACGGATGCCACCATGTTTGACGTGCATAAAACGGCAAAATAAGAAAACGGGCCTGCTCCGCGCAGGCCATTTTTTTACGCCGCGCGCAAGCGCCTGAACCAGGTCTCCGGCTTCGTGAACATCACCATATTCCCGCCCAGAATCAGCAGCAGCCCGACGATCCCGTTCATATGCCACACGTACCCTTCGTAGACCGTCGAAATGGACAGGGCCACCAGCGGGAACAGCAGGGTGCTGTAGGCCGCTTTGCCGGGGCCGATGCGCCCGACCAGCGTGAAGTATGCGCCGAAGGCAATTACCGAACCAAAGATCGCCAGGTAGAGCAGCGCGCCGACGTAGCTCACGGTCCATTGCGGCATAAAGCTATCGTTTCTCACCACCGCAATCATCCCCATCACCAGCGTGCCGTAGAGCATCGCCCAGGCGTTGGTGGTCATCGTCTCAAGGCCATTGCGCTGGTGGCGCATGCTGATCATGTTGCCGAGCGAGAACCCGTAGGTGCCGAGCGCGGAAAGGCCAATGCCCGTCAGCAGGGAGGCGCTCCAGCCGCTCGCCAGCAGGTCGTCCCAGAAGAGGGTAATGATGCCGATCAGGCCCAGCGCCGCTGCCGTCCAGAACCGCGCCGGAGGCCGCTGGCCGAAGAAAATAAAGCTGTTAATCGCGTTGTACAGCACCGCCATCGAGAAAATGACCGACTCCAGCCCGGTGTTGATGTGCGTCGCCGCGGCGTAAAAACACCAGAAGTTGAAGCAGAACACGCAGCATCCCTGAAGAAGGCAGAACAGATGGTCCTTCAGCGCCAGGCGGCGCAGGCGCTTAAGCGCAATCAGCACGATCATCATCGTGGCGCAGGCCACGGCGAAGCGCCAGAATATCGATACGGGCGCGGCAACCGCCCCCTGCTGAAGAAAAATGGCAATCCACGTCGTTCCCCAGATGATCACGACCAGCCCGTATAATAATGCGTTCATGGTTTCTCTCTTTTCCTACCGCGAAAAGCGGAGTGTGACGCGGTTTGCCCGATGCGGCTTTCACCGGTTTGCGGCGCACTTGCAAAATCTTGCGCTTTTTTATTGGCCCGACTCTGGTAACGCGATGAAACAATTCTTAGACTGAAAGCCTGATCAACGACCTGTTAACGGCCATGTCTCGCGCTTACGACACTTTTGAAACGTTACGCCAACAGAACGCGGTGCTCCGGGAAACGGTCGCGCTGAACTCCGGCATTCAGCTGGCGGCGTGGTACAACAAGCACGATACGATTACCGTCAAAAGCAACCACCATACCCTGAGCCTGTACGTCGCGGACGGCTACGAGAGTTATCAAAAAACGCCGGGCGGATGGAAGAACGGCGGCGGGCCCGATCGCTTTTGCCTGATGCCCAAGGACAGCGAATCGACGTGGGATATCCGCGACGATCTGTCGTTCGTGCACCTCTACTGTACCGATGAACACCTGCGGGACGTCGGGGAGAAGATCTGGGACAAGCGCCCGCTGAGCCTGTCGCTGGATGAAAAAATCTTCGGCAGCGATCCGAAAATCACCGCGCTGTACCGTCAGTTTTTGCTCGGCTGCGACTGGCAGCAAAAGGCCAACCAGCTGACCCTGAGCACGGCGTCCACGCTGCTGCTCACGCACCTGCTGCAAAACTACGCCAACGTGCAGTGGAAGCTGCCGGTCGTGACCGGCGGTCTTTCGCCGTTCGTGCTGCGCAACGTGCTGGCGCTTATTGAAGAAAACCTCTCCCAGCCGCTGACGCTCGCGGAACTCGCCGACCAGGCGGCGCTCAGCGAGTACCATTTCGCGAGGATGTTCCGCCAGTCAACGGGGCAGGCGCCGCACCAGTACGTGATGCAGCGCCGGATGGAGAAAGCCAAAGCGCTGGTCCAGTTCAGCGCGATGCCGCTGACGGACGTTGCGCTGGCCTGCGGATTTAGCTCCGCCAGCCACTTCAGCAACCGCTTTCGCAGCGCGGTGGGGATTGCGCCCTCGCAGCTACGCGCGGCGCAGGCGTGAAAGCACGGCGTAGCCGATCCCGCCGATAGCCAGCCCCCAGAAAGCCGATCCCACGCCGAGCAGCGTAACGCCGCTGGCGGTCACCAGAAAGGTGACGATGGCCGCGTCGCGCTCGGCTTCATTATGCATCGCCTGCGCCAGACTTCCGCTGATTGTGCCAAGCAGCGCCAGCCCCGCCAGCGTCTGGAGCCAGCTGGGCGGCAGGGCGGACATCAGCCCTGTAATCGAGCCGCCAAAAACCCCGGCCAGCAGATAAAATACGCCCGCCGCCATCGCCGCCAGCCAGCGGCGGCTGGCATCCGGATGGGCGTCCGGGCTTTGGCAGATGGCGGCGGTTATTGCCGCGATGCAGATGGAATAGACGCCGAACGGGGAGAGCAGCAGCGCCAGCGCGCCGGTAAAGATGATTAGCGGCGAGACCGGCAGCGGGTAGCCGGACGCCTTCATGGTGGCAAACCCGGGCGCGTTCTGCGACGCCATCGTCACCAGGAAAAAGGGCAGGCCGACGCTGACCAGGCTGGTAAGGGTAAACACGGGGGCAACAAACGCCGGCATCGCGACGGCGAGCGTTAGATTTTCTGTGACAACGTCACCTCCGGCCCATGCCACGACGCCGCCCACCAGCAGCGATGCAACGATGGCGTAGCGCGGGGCGATCGCTTTTGCGAGTAGCCATGCCGCCAGCATGCTGCCGCAAAGCAGAAGATGCCCGTCAAGCTGGCGAAAGGCCTGTAGCCCGAACTGCAACAGCACCCCGGCCAGCATCGCGGCGGCGAGGGAATGGGGGAGTCAGCTTCATCAGCCGGGCAAAAAGCCCGGTCACCCCGCACAGCAAAATCAGCGCGTTGGCAAAGATAAATATGCCGATGGTTTCCGCTAGCGTGATGCCGTGCAGGCTGGCCGCAAGCAGGGCCGCGCCCGGCGTGGACCAGGCGGTCAGCACCGGCGCTTTATACCACCAGGAAAGGACCAGCGTGCTGACGCCCATTCCCAGACCCAGCGCCGTCATCCAGCCCGCAATCTGCTGCGCGCTGGCACCGGCTGCCGACGCGGCCTGCCAGATGATGGCCGCCGAGCTGGCGTAGCCCACCAGGACGGCGACGAATCCGGCCAGGACCGTGGGAAAAAGCGTGGATGAACTGCGCATAAAAACTCCAGTGTGCGTTATAGCGTCCGGCATAAGGTAGCATTGTGCGTTATAGCGTACAAGTGGTATGCTTTCCGCTCACGGGAGGACCTATGGATATCACGCAGCATCTTGCATACACGTTAAAAACGCTGCGCCAGGCGCGCGGCTGGAGCCTGTCGAAGCTGGCGGAAGAGACGGGCGTATCGAAGGCCATGCTCGGGCAGATTGAGCGCAACGAGTCCAGCCCGACGGTCGCGACTCTGTGGAAAATCGCCACCGGGCTCAACGTCCCGTTTTCGGCGTTTATCGCTTCACCCGCCGATACGCAGGCGGTATTTGACCCGCAGCAGCAGGCGATGGTGGTCAAGCCGTTATTCCCGTGGGACGAAGTCCTGAAGTTCGATCACTTCTCGATTACCCTTGCGCCCGGCGCGCTGAGCGAATCCACTCCGCACGAGGCGGGCGTCGTTGAGCACGTGGTGGTGATCAGCGGCGAGCTGGAGATGAACATTGACGGCGAATGGCGCACCCTGACGGCGGATTCCGGCGTGCGTTTCGCGGGGGATAAACCCCACGCCTACCGCAACAGCAGCGGGCAAACGGTCCATTTTCACTCGCTGATCCATTATCCCCGCTGAGGGGATGCAAAACTGTTTCGCTGACGCAGACTTCTGACTACAATAGCCGCCATTTTGACCATAACGGATAACGACGACGTATGCGACTGCACTCCCATCATCTTGAACTTTTAAGCCCGGCCCGCGATGCCGACATTGCCCGTGAAGCGATCCTTCACGGCGCCGATGCCGTCTACATCGGCGGCCCTGGCTTTGGCGCCCGCCATAACGCCAGCAACAGCCTGAGCGATATCGCCGCGCTGGTGCCGTTCGCCCACCGCTATGGTGCGAAGGTGTTCGTGACGCTGAACACGATACTTCATGATGATGAGCTGGAGCCCGCGCAGCGCCTGATTACCGACCTCTACCAGACCGGCGTTGACGCCCTGATCGTTCAGGACATGGGCGTGCTGGAGCTGGATATTCCGCCTATCGAACTGCACGCCAGCACCCAGTGCGATATTCGCACCGTCGAAAAAGCGACGTTTCTCTCCGACGTAGGCTTCTCCCAGATCGTGCTGGCGCGCGAGCTGAACCTGAACCAGATCCGTGATATTCACCAGGCGACCGACGCGACCATCGAGTTCTTTATCCACGGCGCGCTGTGCGTGGCGTATTCAGGGCAGTGCAATATTTCACACGCTCAGACCGGGCGCAGCGCCAACCGCGGCGACTGCTCGCAGGCGTGCCGTTTGCCGTACACCCTGAAAGACGATCAGGGCCGCGTGGTGGCGTTTGAAAAACACCTGCTGTCGATGAAGGACAACGACCAGACCGCCAACCTGGGCGCGCTGATCGACGCGGGCGTGCGCTCCTTCAAGATTGAAGGGCGCTATAAGGACATGAGCTACGTAAAAAACATTACCGCGCACTACCGCCAGATGCTGGATGCGATCATTGAGGATCGCGGCGATCTGGCGCGCTCGTCGGCAGGGCGAACCGAGCATTTCTTCATTCCGTCCACGGATAAGACCTTCCACCGCGGCAGCACGGACTATTTCGTTAACGCGCGTAAGGGCGATATCGGCGCGTTCGACTCGCCGAAATTTATCGGCCTGCCCGTCGGCGAAGTGCTGAAAGTGGCGAAGGACCATCTGGACGTTGAGGTCACCGAGCCGCTGGCAAACGGTGACGGCCTCAACGTAATGATCAAGCGCGAAGTTGTCGGCTTTCGCGCCAACACGGTAGAGAAAACCGGCGAAAATCGCTATCGCGTCTGGCCGAACGAAATGCCTGCCGATCTCTACAAGGCGCGGCCAAACGCGGCGCTGAACCGTAACCTCGACCACAACTGGCAGCAGGCGCTGCTGAAAACCTCCAGCGAACGCCGCGTTGCGGTTGATATTGAGCTTGGCGGCTGGGAAGAGCAGCTGATCCTGACCATGACCAGCGAAGAGGGGATCAGCGTTACGCACACCCTGGACGGCGCGTTTGAGGTGGCGAACAACGCGGAAAAAGCGCTGAACAACCTGAAGGACGGCGTGGCAAAGCTGGGGCAGACCATCTACTACGCGCGCAAAATCGACGTCAACCTGCCGGACGCGCTGTTTGTGCCCAACAGCCTGCTAAATCAGTTCCGTCGCGAAACGGCAGAGATGCTGGACGCGGCCCGTCTGGAAAACTATCCGCGCGGCAGCCGCAAGGCCGAGGCGGTACCGGCGCCCGTTTATCCCGATACCCATCTCTCGTTCCTGGCGAACGTCTACAACCATAAGGCGCGTGAATTTTATCATCGTCATGGCGTGCAGCTGATTGACGCCGCCTATGAGGCCCACGAAGAGAAGGGCGACGTGCCGGTGATGATCACCAAGCACTGCCTGCGCTTTGCGTTTAACCTCTGCCCGAAACAGGCGAAAGGCAATATCAAAAGCTGGAAGGCGACGCCTATGCAGCTGGTTAACGGAGATGAGGTGCTGACGCTGAAGTTTGACTGCCGACCGTGTGAAATGCACGTCATCGGCAAGATGAAAAACCATATCTTCAAAATGCCGCAGCCGGGCAGCGTGGTGGCGTCGGTCAGCCCGGACGAGCTAATGAAAACGCTGCCGAAGCGTAAAGGCCGATAGCTAACGCTGGTGGCTCTCCGGTTTGCGCGACTTTTGCCAGGCATGGTGTTCGCGCAAACCCTCTGCGGACTCCTCCGCCACGCTGCGTAACTCGTCGCTGTCGGCTTCATGACGAAGCTGATGGCCGACGTTTTTAACCAATAAAAATTCATGCCCCTTGTGTCCCGCCATCAGCTGTCCCGAAAAAAGCGCACAAATCAGCAGCACAATCGATAACCCTTTACTCACCATTGTTTCATCGCCGGTTGTTTATTTCCGGCCATGATGAAGATAGTTTCGTTTGGTTATTATTCGCCATTTTAAAAAATCGCAAAGTCATTGTCAGGATCTGTCGGCGGTAATATCACGCGCGGTTATGTTACTGATTCGTTAACAAAAGATGAGCGCATAAATCTTAGGGTCACTACAGATTACTCCTAAAATTTCCAGAAAAATGGGTAGCTGCCAAAATTGGTACGTTTAAGGACATTTGATTTAGAGATTAATCTTATATAATGAGACTTCTCTGGCTATGGAATGAATCTAAATCAATGAAGAAAATACTGTCTCTGGTGCTTATTGTCGCTGCCGTTGGGGCCGTTGCTGCGGTGAACGTTCGCTGGAATGACGAGCCAGACTATATTCAGGCGGCGGAAACGCGGGTCGGTTCCTATTTGACCAGTGACTACGGAAGAGTGACCTGTAATAGCGCACGGGTGAACGCCCAGCGCTGGGAATTAGGCTGCGTGAACAAGGCGAAAGGAAAAATTTCCAGTTTGCGGTCTATTCTGCCGACGAAGCTCCGTACGGGGTTTCACGTCCGTTCTACCTTGAAGCGCTTAATGATGACGCTAAAGACAGCGCCAGCTACGGCCTGATGCGCTATCTCCAGATAAACACCAAAGCTGGGTAACGGGCCCGTTTAGCTCTCGTTGAATATATTGATGGTAGGTTGTAAGGGATCCGCTGCCCGGCATGGAGTGTCGGGGACGTAGAGACCAAAATACAAATCTATCCATGCAAGCATTTACCGCCAGATAATGGCGGTTTTTTTTTACCCGCTAAAAAGAGAATGCCGCGAACCGCTTTCGATATTGCGCGGGCGAGAGGGCGAACCGCTGCCGAAAATGGTGGCGCAGCGTGGCGGTCTGGCCAAACCCCGTTTGTTCGGCGATTAGGTCAATACTCATTCGGCTATTTTCCAGATAATCTTTCGCCCGCAGGAGCCTTTCATTCAGTAACCATCGCGCGGGCGTCGTGCCGGTCGCACCCTGGCACCGGCGCATCCGGCCCGCGCCAGCCGGGGATAATCACCCGGTCTGCGCTCTCCAGCAGGGACAGATCGCCGTCCGCCAGGATGCGCACGCCGCCCGTCGCCCGCAGTTCGCCCTCGTCGATTCCCGCCACCGCAAAGCGGTACCAGTTCTCACCCATCTCTGGCCGCGGCAGGCCGAAAATTTCCACCGCCACGCCAAACTCAAACGTGCACAGGCCGTCATACGCCAGGGCGATAACCGCTGGTCGTAAGGTTGTCATCTTTTTGCTGTTTTCTGGCATAGGCGGAAGCATTCATGGGCTGAATTTCTGGATAAAGTAGTGTTAACACAAACCCCCATCACGAGGAAGCATCATGAGCTATGTTACTGAATTTTCAGCCGCGGAGCCGCAGGAGGCCGCCGCACATTTTCTGCGTCGTCTGAGCGTGGAAACGGACTGCGCGGACGTGCATTACGCGCTGGCACAGGGTGAGCAGGACTTTGTGCTGCTGCACGTTGTCGGCCAGCCCGAACACTTTGCGCGCCGCCATATTCCCGGGGCGATTCATTTGCCCTGGCGCGAGATGACCGAGGAGCGGATGGCGCACTGGCCTGCGGATACGCTGTTTGTTGTTTACTGCGCGGGGCCGCACTGCAACGGTGCGGATCGGGCGGCGCTCAGGCTGGCCCGCATGGGGCTGCCGGTAAAAATGATGCTCGGCGGGCTAACGGGCTGGGAAGACGAGCAGTTTGCGTTTGCCGGCCAATAACTCGCCATTGCGATGAAGATGAATTTTTTTCATCACAGATGAAATTTTCTCGTTTGCCGCGGCGGGGCAGGCATGGCATCTTTTTGGACATATAGACATCCAGAAGTCTAAATGTTCATTATGTTAATTATCACCGCTGGCGATAGTTGCCCTCGGTTACAGGAGAAAGTCATGCAGCGACAGCACGCCCCGTTCCGCGCCGACGTCGTCGGCAGTTTTTTACGTCCCGACGCCGTCAAGCTGGCGCGTCAGGAATTTGCCCGCGGCGAGATTAACGCCGCGCAGCTGCGGGAAGTGGAAGATGAGGCGATCCGCCACGTTGTTGAACAGCAGTGCGCCTGCGGGCTGCACGTGGTGACCGACGGCGAATTTCGCCGTGCCTGGTGGCACTTCGATTTCTTTGACGGCCTGCAGGGCGTTGAGCGCTACGATTCGCAGCAGGGCATCCAGTTTAACGGCGTCCAAACCAAAGCGCACGGCGTGCGCGTGACCGGCAGGCTGGGTTTTGGCGACCATCCGATGCTGGAAGATTTCCGCTACCTGAAAAGCATCAGCGGTAGCGCACAGCCGAAGATGACCATTCCGAGCCCGAGCGTGCTGCACTTCCGCGGCGGTCGTAAGGACATTGATGCGGCGGTGTATCCTGACCTGAGCGCTTATTTCGACGACCTGGCCACAACCTGGCGCGATGCCATCCGGGCCTTCTATGACGCGGGCTGTCGCTACCTGCAGCTGGACGATACCGTCTGGGCGTACCTGTGTTCAGACGAACAGCGCGCGCAGATCCGCGAGCGCGGGGACGATCCCGACGAGCTGGCGCGCACCTATGCGCGGGTGCTGAACGCGGCGCTGGAGGGTAAGCCAGACGATCTGACCGTCGGTCTGCACGTGTGCCGCGGCAATTTCCGCTCAACGTGGATTTCCGAAGGCGGCTATGAGCCGGTGGCGGAAGTGCTGTTTGGCAGCGTCAACGTGGATGCCTTCTTCCTGGAGTACGACAACGATCGCAGCGGGGACTTCGCGCCGCTACGCTTTATTCGTCCGGGCAAGCAGCAGGTGGTGCTGGGGCTGATTACCACCAAGAACGGCGAGTTAGAAAACCCGGAGGGCGTGAAGGCGCGGCTGGAAGAGGCGGCGAAATTTGTGGCGAAAGAGCAAATCTGCCTCAGCCCGCAGTGTGGCTTTGCCTCCACGGAGGAGGGCAATACGCTGAGCGAAACCCAGCAGTGGGATAAGGTTCGCCTGGTCACACGGATCGCCAGCGAGGTCTGGTAAGCGGAGCGGTTGCAAGCGCATTTGTTATAATATAACATCACCACTCTTTTCAAACGGAGTGGAGGTGTTGTAGTGCTGGGACATACAGGAAAATTGGCAATCGCGCTCGGGGCGCTGCTGGTCAGCGGGCAGGTATTTGCGCATTCGCACGGGCATCAAATGACCGAGGCGGAGCAAAAAGCGGCGAACGGCGTGTTTGAGGATAAAGACGTTAAGGACCGCAAGCTGTCCGACTGGGACGGCGTCTGGCAGTCCGTATACCCGTACCTGCTCGACGGCTCGCTCGATCCGGTCTTTAAAAAGAAAGCGGAAAAAGACAAGAGCAAGTCCTTTGAGGAGGTGAAAGCCTACTATCGCACGGGATATGCGACCGACGTCGACACCATCGGCATTGAAAATAACGTGATGGAATTTCACAAAGGTAGCGCGGTGAGCCGCTGTCACTACGACTACAGCGGCTTCAAGATTTTGACCTATGCGTCAGGCAAAAAGGGCGTGCGTTACCTGTTCGAGTGTAAGGATGCCGCCAGCACCGCGCCGAAGTTTGTCCAGTTCAGCGACCACACCATCGCGCCAAAAGCCTCGGCTCACTTCCATATTTTCATGGGCAACACCTCCCACGAGGCGCTGCTGAAGGAGATGGATAACTGGCCGACGTACTATCCGAACGAAATGTACAAGGAGCAGGTGGTGGACGAGATGCTGCACCACTGATGCGTTGCGCTGCCCGGCCTAGGATCGTGGATCTGTAGGCCGGGTAAGCGTAGCGCTACCCGACACTTTATCCTCACCCTTTACGCCCATTCCGCGCAAAATCATCAGCCACGCGGCGACAATGGCCGCCATCATGATGGCAAACAGCGACCAGTGCGGCAGACGGGTCAGGATAATCCCGGTAATCATCGGGTTGGCCGCCGCGCCCAGCCAGCCCAGCGCCTGCGCGGAAAAATAGCTCGCCTTCATGCCCGGCGGCGCGATGTTGTCGATCAGCATGTATTCGCCGGGCGCATAGATAATCTCACCCAGCGTAAAGACGGCCGCCGCGATGCCCCAGTAGACGAGGTTCTCGCCAGAGAACATAAAGCCGCCCAGCCCGAGGATAAAAAACAGCGTGGCGGCGGTCATTAACGGGCGAATATTGGACGCGGAAATTTTGCTGCCAATGAAGTACTGCAGCGTCACCACGACCGCGGCGTTGACCGGCAGCACCACCGCCACCACCTTTTGCGCAAAATCACTGTCGGCGTTGGCCGCCAGAACGTACTGAGAGATGCAGGTGGCAAAGGATCCGCCGACGTAAGAGGCGAGCAGGCCGGACAGCGTGAACCAAAACAGCGCGCGATCCTTTAGCAGGATCGACGGCTGCCACGGCGCTTTCTCTTCAGGCGCGTCCAGCGCGACGCTTTTCTGCACGAAGAAATGGATAAAGCCCAGCGGGAGCGCGGCGCAGAAGGCGGCCAGCCAGAACGGCAGCTGCAGGCTGTACATCACCAGCAGCGTGCCGAGCGGCGGCCCGACGGTCCAGCCGATGTTCAGGAAGCTGTAGTTCAGGGAGAACACGCGCGCCTTCTCGCTGGAGGTGAGCACGTCCGCGAACCACGCCTTCAGCACGGTGGAAAATACCGAGTAGGCGCAGTTGATGAGAGAGAAAAACAGCACCACCAGCGTGACGTTATCCACCAGCGGGATCGCCACAAAGCCGACGATAAACGCCACAATCGAGATCAACATGTAGCGCTTTTTATCAAACTTATCGGCCAGAATGCCAAAGCCCAGGCTGAACGCCACCCCGACAGTCAGCGCAATCGTCAGCGCGTAGCCAATATTCTCGACGCTCATGCCGTACGCGCGCGTGAGATAAATGGTCATGAAGGG
>AGFS01049450.1_pt1 | contig 18966 bp, 14 predicted proteins | sample 305828 | NCBI WGS metagenome assembly AGFS01 (sample SAMN02954281, study PRJNA62041) | ant fungus garden metagenome | biome: terrestrial; feature: Atta colombica fungus garden; material: fungus garden; isolation source: Atta colombica fungus garden top | host: Atta colombica | place: Panama: Gamboa...
AGTTCAAGACGTGGCAATGCCTTTTTGCAGAAGCTGATTAAAAAGGCATTGGCTCGTTGACTGCCCTGAGTTTGCTCCAGCACTGCAGAGGTGCGATAAACGTCAAAACGCACGCACTCAGGCAGGAGAGAAAGCACTTTTCTTGCATGCAGCAAAGCCGCGAACATGCGGTCGCGGCGATGCTGTTGGTCATAGGTGAGATATGGGCTGGCTATTGCCTGTTTTGGAAAATTCCATACAAAGGCATAATCAATCTCACCCGTAGCTTTTGCTGAGACAGGAGTGTCTATGACTTTATTCACTGAAGAAGATCCCACCCAACGCCGCTATGTTGATTTGATTAATGAGGTGACGCCTTTCGAAGCTACGAAAGAACCAATGAAGATCATTTCCGCATCCGACATGCTGGGCATTTGCGATGCTTTTCTTGCTGACACTCAATGCCACATAGCAGACCGGCTACCTCTTTCAATAGCTGGTCGGCGTGAGCTAGGTCGGAAAATTGAGTGGAATTGTCCACATAGCTGGAAACCACGCGAAGAATGGTCAACACATGTTCGGCACGCCTTACAAATTTTAAATCGACGTTATTTGGACACCCCAGTATCTCCACAGGATGACTGGCAGACCTGGGAAGAACTATCGACAGATATTCATGTGTCGGCTCGCTGTGTTCGGCTAACTGTTGAGTTTTATCGCTCTGGAAATCCCCAGCATTTACCGATGTCGACTGAGCTTTTTGCTGTTCCCGAAGTTTTTTCAAAATTTGTAGCTTCGATTGTTTCAGGTGACATTCATCCTGTTTGGATGTGGCATGCTGACGCAGCCAAAACGCCGAAATGCTTTGATGGGCTTTATCCCAAATACACGCCGCTTTCTTAAGCTGGCGTCGTGGTCGGGTAGAGGATGCAGTCAAATTAAACCCTTTAGCTATAAAAGGAGAATAGGATGTCTGAAAAACCTAGCGCTCACCTTGAAAGTATCACTTTTTCAAGCGGGCAAACACTTGTGCTTAATGAAAATGATAAAATATTGATTGTTGGCCCAAACAATAGCGGAAAATCACAAACATTACGTGACATTATTTCTTTAATAACAAAAGACTTGCCTCAAAACATGGTTATAAAAAATCTCTCGTTAAAAAGAAAAGGTAGTAGAGAAGATTTCAGTAATTACATAAAAGAAAATGGAGAACTTCATGGGAATTATTACTACTTGGGGCAGGCCAGTATTTATCATGGGTACATTGACTCATGGCAACCAGGTAATAGGCTGAACGATTTATCACCTCTATTTATTAAAAACATCACAGCAAAAGAACGTTTGAGTATATGCGAGCAACAAGACAGCATATCTAGAGAACAACAAAAATCTAAACCCCAGCATATTCTCTATGATGACAGTGAGCTAATGGATAAAGTCAGTAGCATATTCAAAAAGGCATTCAATAAAGATCTTATATTTGATTACAGAGGGGGAAACAAGCTCCCAATTCATATTGCTGATCGTGATGAATTCAAAGGGATTGATGATAGGGTCAGTAACGCATATATCGAGAAATTAAGAACATTCCCTCTTTTAGACCAACAAGGGGATGGAATAAAAAGCTATGCAGGAATTCTCTTCGAAACTATTGCTTTTAATCTTAATATTTCTTTAATCGATGAGCCAGAAGCATTTTTACATCCACCGCAGATGCGGAAACTTGGGCAGACATTAGCCGAAGAGGTTAACGGTCAGCTTATTGTTGCAACCCATAGCAGCGATATTATGAGGGGATTCCTTGAGGGTACTCGAGGAAACATTAGGATAATTAGAATTCAAAGAGATGATAATGTAAATATGATACATGAAGTTGATCAACCTGCCATAAAAAAATTGTGGTCTCAACCGAATCTAAAATATTCGAATGCTCTTGATAGCATATTCCATGAGCAAGTAATAATTTGTGAAGATGATAGCGATTGTAGATTAATCAACTTTGTTGCTGACTATATATCTGAAAATGAAGAAACGATATTCCCTGATACATCATTCATTCCCTCTGGGGGGAAACATGCAATATCAGGAATAGCTGAAATCTTAAGGCTTGCAGGTGTCCCCGTTAAAGCCATTTATGACTTCGACTTAATATCGGAAAGAAATACATTTGTGACAGCATTGAAGGCGTTTGGATGTAGCGAAGATAAGAAAACAGAGATTGTTAAGCAATGGGAAATGATAAACTCGGAGGTGCTTCAAAAAATAAAATCAAAATCAGCTTCAGAAATCAAGCAAGCATTGCTAGATACAATCACTAGTACGACTCCAGATAAAATATCTAAGAGCCAAATTGAAGAAATTTTCAAGCAGAAAAAACCTTGGAGCGAAGTAAAAAGGCACGGCATTGGTGGATTACCACCTGGTTCAATACGAAAAACCTTCAAAACTTTTAATCAAAAATTGAAAGAACTTGGTATTTTCTTAGTGCCTGTCGGTGAGATTGAAAATTTCAGCCCTGAAACTGGTTCACACGGTCCGAAATTTGTCTCTAAATTTTTAGAGGAGCGTGAATTATCGGATCCAGAACTATCTCCATTAAGAGATTTTGTGATTGATGTGTTCCATAGTAAAATTATCGTAGAGGATGTCCCAACCCAAAAGGACGAGGAACAGCGTACAACTGAAAGTGGCGATAAAATGGCGGTTTGAATGAAGAATCCAAGCAATCAATGATAATTCATGACAATACAACCAACTGATTTTAAAGGCAAGTTATTGATTTTCGGTTGTTTCGGTAGGAACTCATAATCGCTTGGTCGTTGGTTCAAACCCAACAGGGGCCACCAAATATCAAGGGCTTACGATTACTCGTAAGCCCTTAGTCTTTTCCAGGATACCTACAGAATACGGCAGGCAAGTACTGCGGAGTACAAACGCGCTGGGTTAGAAGCTTGCAATATAGCGAACCAATCCGCTCACGGTTGAGCTGAGTTCAGCTTATACCAGAGCCCGCAGCTCCTCGCGCATGTATGAAGAAAAGTACTCAGGATTCTTAATAACTATACGCTCGCCGGACTCAATTCGTTCCGCCCATCCAGCTAACGTTTTAGTAAATTCGGGATCCCAGCCCTCTTGAGTGCCCCGGGCATACACATCAGCCGCGCTGGCCGGAGCGCCTAACTCATTAAGATACTTGAAAATGCCTTTAGCCGTACTTTCATCCATGGTGTGCGGTGCTGAAGATGACGTGTTCATGCCATTAATAAAATCCAGTGCTTTATCAATTACTGCTGACATATTCTTATCCTTAAAATATCCACGTTCGGTACAAGGCTTTAATATGGACTATATTTTGCTTAAATATCAAAAGGTTTATCCATTTAATTGTTCAAATGTGAGCTATGTACAAATGGCTATATTTTTCTGCCGGGCAATCAGCACGGTAGTTAACATTATGCAAAGCGTGATTCTGGATATACATTGCTGGCGATGCCCTTCTGAGGCTACTACGTAGGCCAGCGCCATAAACCCGACAAAGCCAGCCATTTTCATGTCCCCAAAAGGTGATGATGGGGTGACAATTAAAAAAGGAGTTAAATCATCTAACTCCTTTTTGCTCAGTCGTCTGCCTGTATCACTTTGCCACTGCTCATACCATTCACTGAATCAAAAAAGCCAGCCCGGCTGCGAAAAGAATAGAAAGCAGCACCGATGCCAGGCCAGGCAGCAGAAAAGGATGATCGATAATATGCCGCCCCAGTTTAGTCGAGCCGGTTACATCCAGTTCCACCGCCGCCAGTAACGTCGGATAGTTTGGTAAAATAAAAAGCGAAGCGGTAGCCGGGAAGCAGGCCACCAGAATACCGGGGGCAACGCCCATACTCAGCGCGGCGGGAAATAAAATTTTTGTTGAAGCCGCCTGAGAATACAGGAAACATGACGCCGCCATAATAATAATGGCCAGCATAATGGGTGACTCCAGGAAGTGTGACGAGAGCGTACTTTGCAACCACTGCTGATTGCTGTCCATAAAGGTTGACCCCAGCCAGGCGACGCCGAGTATACAGATACAGGAGGTCATCCCGGTTTTAAATACCGAGCCGGACGGGACCATTTGTACGTTAACCCGGCAACTCACCAGAATCAGCAGCGCAACGCCCAACATCACCCCTACCCGCGCCTGCCCGCTGCTCATGACCGGATCGGTAATCAGCCCTAATTTGGGGCTGGTGACAATCGCATAGCACAGCACCACCACCAGCCCGACGATAAAGATCAGCACCGAACGAGCGGCATAAGGCGGGATCTCCCGCTCAGTCCGAGCCTTCACCTGCACCGGATTGTCATAGAGCCTATCCTGCCGGCGAATTCTGTCCCAGCACAGGTAAAACACGGAGGTGACCAGTAACGCAAGAAAGGTGGAAGGGATGGATACCGCAATAAGCTCAATATAGCCCCAGCCAGAATGGCTCTTTTCCAGAATCCCCGAGAAGAAAATCACCGCCGCGGAAATGGGCGATGCCACAATGCCAAGCAAAGAGGCGCTGACGGAGAGAGCGAGCGCCCGGGTAGGTTTTATATTGTTCTCTTTCGCCACGCCGACAATCACCGGCATACAGGCAAAAGAGACCTGTCCGGTGCTGGCCATCATGGTTAATAGCCAGGTGGAAAGCGGAGCGGTGATGACTAATAATCGCGGATAGCGGCGCAGCAGGCGCTCGGTGAGGTCAACCAGATATTCGATACCGCCGGCCTCCTGCATGGCCGCAATCGCCACAATCACCACCATGATAAACACGATAACCAGCATCGGCATATCCCCCGGCGTGGCGCCGAGCGCGCTGAGGACAATCACGCCAGCGCCGCCGGCAAAACCTACGCCGATACCGCCAACCCGCATGCCGATATAAAGAAACAACAGCACGACCAGAAACTGAACTAATACCATAATTTGCCTCCACGGCTCCCTGTCCGGCATTAACCCTTTACATACTGAAATGACCTGCTAGTTCTGGTAGCCGGGTGTGTCGATCAGGATGACATCTCCCGGAGAGCTCGCGCTGAACGCGCCGATATCCGCAATACAGCAAGACATCTTTCTGCATTGCGGATTAACAACAGACTCAGCATAAATTAACGAACGAGGCCCAGCTCAGCAGCGCGCATGGCGTCGTGGATCTCTTTTTCAGCCCCTTTTTCGAGCGGCAAAAGCGGAGAGCGGACGGTGGCATGCTCAAGGATCCCACGCGCGACTAACGCATGTTTCAGCGCCACGGTACCTTCCATATGAGAACCGCGGTGGTATACGCTTTTGGTCACCGGCAGCAGTCGATCGTGCAGCTCACGCGCTTTCACATAATCACCCGCTTTACCCGCCTTAATCATTTCAATTAATGGTTCAGGCGCGATATTACCGTAGCCAACCAGGAAGCCATCGACATCAAACGCGGTGTGCAGCAGATATTCATCGTGGCAGCTTAAAATTTGCAGATCCGGACGCTCGCGGCGAATAACCGGAATTTCAGTATCCCAGCGGCGCATATTACGCACGCCATTCTTCATGGCGAATACGCCAGGCTGTGCGGAAATATCCAATAACGTTTGCAGATTGTAAGTGGCTTTAGTGACATCCGGATACTGGAAAAGAATCAGCGGCAGGCCGCTTTCTTCATAAACCACGCGGTAACGATCCTGAGGCGCGCCGTCCTGATAGCCAAAACGCAACCAGCCGTGAGAAGGATACAGCAAACCAGCGGATGCGCCGGCGGCAACAGCACGCTTGGCCTCCAGCGCAGCGACTTCCGTCCCTTCTCCGGTGATACCGGCAATAATTGGAAGCTTGCCATCTACCGACTTCACAAATGCGCGGATCACATTCGCCTGCTCTTCCTGAGTTAGAAAAGTCCCTTCCCCTGCGTGTCCCAGAACCACCAGACCTTTTACGCCGTCAATGCTGCCCAGCCAGCTACCGAGGCGCTGGATGGCATCATAATCTACGCGCCCCTCGCGAGTGAAGGGTGTAACCGGAGCCGGAGTCAAACCTCTGAGATCGATGTTAATCATAAGTATCCCCTTGATGAGTAAGCGTATATTTTCAGGTTAGCAATCGTTTGAAACGGATATGAAATCGTTTCTGCAATCGTTTTCACGCAGTTGACATTGAACCGCAAAAATAAAACCGTCAACGCCGAATTGGTTAAAAATGCAACGCAGATCACAAACTAAACAGCATTCCGCATCCGGGATGAGATCCGTTATACAAAATTCATTCCTCCCCGCTTTCACCAGGAAAGCCAGGAGGATCGCCGACGGATTAGTGACGTGGGGACGAGGTAGACTTACGAGGAATAAGGGAAGGCGTGGTAATCCGCATATTATTATTTACTTCTGGATTCAATAGCATATCAACCGCATTACTGGCGATATGCTCCAGTGGCGTTCTAACCGAAGTCAGGGCTACGGGCAGCCTGCTCACCAGAGGAATATCATTGTATCCCACCAGAGACAGATCCTCGCCAATCACCAGCCCTTGCTGATGCGCGGCCGCGAGCACGCCAATCGCCAACTCGTCATTGACGGCAAACAGCGCGCTCGGGCGATGAGGCTGGCTGAGAATTTTCATTCCCTGCTGCTCTCCAGAGGCGATATTAAAATCAGAATGGCAGCACCATTCCGCTTCGATCCTGAGCCCGGCCTCCTGCATTGCCCGCTCAAAGCCCTTACGCCGGTTAAGCGCATTGGAGGCAAAATCGGGACCGCCGATCAGACCAATATCACGGTGGCCTAAATCTATCAGGTGTCGGGTTGCCAGATAGCCGCCAAGCTCATCGTCCCCGACCGATGAAGGACTAAACCCATCGGTACGCAGCGCCAGAACATGGGGCACATCTCGTTCACGCAGGGCTTGCGGCAAAGGATCGTCCAGCCGGCAGGTTGACATAATCAACCCATCCACACGACGATCCAGCAGCGATTCAACGGCGTTCTTCTCCTGCTCCTTGCTATCTCCGCAGGTCGCCACGATCGCGAAATACCCTCTCCTCGCCGCAGCCCTGGCTATCTCTTCGAAAAGCATCGCCGTGACGGCATCGGTCAGCCTCGGAACCAGGACGCCAAGCGTTCCGGTATCGCCACGGCGCAGGCTGGAAGCAACATAGTCCCGACGGTAGCCCAGCTCTCGGGCCACCTGGCGAATTTTATCTGCCGAGGCGCTGCGCGAGGTGGGTAATCTTTCATCGAGTACGCGCGAAACGGTCGAGACGCTCACGCCCGCAGCGCGAGCAACGTCCCGCATTGTCACCAGCTTTTTTTCCGGAAAATCGTTCAGTTCACTTTCTTGATCCATCTGCTGCTCCAACTCATCAATGCGGGTAAAAATCCGTGTTGCCCGTGCAAGGGATACCATCGTGCAAACCGTGGGGTGAAAGGATCTTACGTCAAACCTCGCCCGGACAAAAGGAATGGTACTTAACTTTGCCGGGTTCATTCGACGGGCCGTTAATTCACATTTCTTATTCGTTTTAACCTGTATTCGTCACTTCGCTTTTTTGCGCGTTAGTTTATTTAGATTGTGAACTGTTCGACATTTATACAACGAGCGTAATTGACTTAGCGCCAAATCCAGCAAAGGATTAGCCGAGTGTGAAATCGATTGCAGTAACGTTACCACATACTAATCAAGACAGCATTATATGCAGCACGTCTATGAATAAGGGTTCGTTGCCCTGTGGTTATTCAGAACCTTACGTGTATGCCCCAGACAACGTTTAACAGGGTAATACTATGTCAACTCAGGCCATTGCTTCAGATTACGCCGTTGCCAGCGGAACGACGTCAACACCAGACGTGCTGCTGGCAAGGCTGGAACGCCTCCCTATCACCCGACGGCTGAAGGCTATCCGCGTTATCGTCGGCTTATCGACCTTTTTCGATGCCTATACCATTATCGCTATCGCTTTTGCGCTCCCGCAGCTTACCCAGGAGTGGGGTTTAACGCCGACGTTTGTCGGTCTTATTATTGCGGCCAGTTATGTGGGCCAACTATGCGGCGCGCTATTTTTTGGCTCGCTGGCGGAAAAAATAGGTCGTATCGGCGTATTACGTATCACCATCATTCTGTTTGTACTGATGGATGCGGCCTGTCTTTTTGCGTGGAACGGTTGGTCAATTCTGATTATTCGCTTTTTACAGGGAGTGGGAATCGGCGCGGAGGTTCCCGTTGCCAGCGCCTATATCAATGAATTTGTCGGGGCAAAAAAGCGGGGGAGGTTCTTTTTGTTGTATGAGGTGATTTTCCCCATCGGCATGATGTTTGCCGGGTTAGTGGGGTATTTTCTGGTGCCCATCTATGGATGGAAAGTCATGTTTTTAATTGGCTTAGTCCCTTCCGCATTGACCGTCCCTCTGCGCTGGTTAATGCCGGAATCACCCCGCTGGTTGGCCGCAAAAGGTAGACTAAAGGAAGCGGATAATATCGTATCTACGCTGGAATCAGAGGTCATCAGGCGCGGTATGACATTACCCGAGCCGGAAATGAAAGCCCCTACGGTGCAAAAAGCGGCTCCGGAAGGCGTAAAAGCCCTATTTGGCGGGATCTATAAATCCCGAACCTTTATGCTGTGGGGACTGTGGCTGACGGTTTATAGCGTCAACAACGGCATGATCACCTGGTTTCCAACCCTTTATAAAACCTGGTTTAACCTCTCTCTCGATACCAGTCTGGCCTACGGTTGGATCACCTCTTCCTGCGGCGTCGTGGCTTCAGTGATTTGCGCCCTGCTGATCGACCGTGTCGGGCGTAAGCGCTGGTACACATGGGCTTTTTTACTGGCCATCGTTCCGCTGATTACGCTTTCGATTCTCGGCGCCAAATCCGCCGTGGAAATTCTGATTCTGGGAAGCCTGACCTACGCCATTCTGCAAACCATCGCTTTCTCGCTTTATCTATACGCGGCAGAGCTATATCCCACCCGACTACGCGCCATTGGCACCGCGTATTCCAGCGCATGGCTGCGCGCAGGGTCATCCATTGGCCCACTGATGGTGGGTTTTATCGTCGGAGGCTTCGGGATCCGTTTTGTGTTCATCACTTTCGCGGTCATTGCGCTGATTGGCGGCTTAATTACCTGGCTCTTTGCCATTGAAACCAAAGGGAAATCGTTAGAAGAGCTGTCTCCATAAACGCTCCGTGGCTCCGGGAGATGCGGGGCCGCCTCTGGCAATAAAACGACGCACCAGGCTGATTCAACTGCGTCTTATCGGGAAAACTCATAGACCTGGATCATCAACAGGCGGTGAAGAATATGAACAAACTGATTCAAAGCGGCACGATGCTGCTGGCTTTACTACACCCTTTCCTGGCGTTGGCCAACGATACGTTTTTTTCTCCCACAGCAAAAAACATGACCGGAGAGTGGGGCGGCGTGCGCACGGATCTGCGCCATCGTGGTTATGACTTTACGCTGGAATATAGTTCGATGACCGCCACGAATATTTCCGGCGGTTACGATCGCGATAAAACCCTGCGCTACAGCGATCAGTATATTCTCGGCATCGATATGGATCTGGAGAAGATTTTCGGCATTCACGACGGAGAATTTAAAGCGTCGCTAAACGATCGTAACGGGAGAGATTTGACTCAGGATCGTCTCCAGGATCCACGTGCTCCGGTAATCGGCTCGGGTGTTCAGAGTAACTACGGTCGGGGACAAACATGGCACGCGACGCAGTTCTGGTTCAAAAAAACCTGGCAGGATAAAAAGTGGGATCTCAAGGTCGGTCTCATGCCGCCAGGAGAGGACTTTGATAATAGCGGCTGTTTTTTTCAAAACCTGTCGTTGTGCGGTTCGTTAGCCGGGCACGGTAGCGGCGTCTGGTATAACACTCCCATAGGCCAGTGGGGTGGCCGCATTAAATACGTTCTTAGTTCGGCGCTTTATATCCAGGCTGGCGGATTTCAATATAACCCTAACTACGCTACCCGCCACGGCAGTTTCGAGCTCGATGGCACCGGGCATTTGGGGTACATGTACATTGTTGAACTAGGGCATAGGCCCACTCCAGGCGCCACATTCCTGCCGGACACCTGGAAAATCGGCGGCTGGTACAACACAGCGGACGCCAATGATGTACTGGATGACGACAATGGCGATCCCTATGTCCTCACGCAGCAGGCTGCCCGGCGACACGGCGGCCGTTACGGAGGTTATCTCTATGTCAGCCAGCAGCTGACCCACTCGGGCAGCCAACGACAAAATGGCCTCAACATTTTCGGGCATCTGGCCATAAATGATAAAAATACGGCGACAATGGACTATCAGATCCAGGCCGGCATCATTTATAAGGGCCCTTTCGCCAGCCGCCCGCAGGACTTTATCAGCTTCGGCGTAAGTAAAATGCATGCCAACGCCAAAGTCGCTCGTCGAGCGCAGCTCCAGAACCAGATGCGAGGGATCGATGATTATGATGATCCCTTGTATGTCCCGGTCCGCAGAAGCGAGTATGCCGCAGAGCTGCATTATAGCTTTCACGTTACGCCATGGCTGACCTTGCGGCCTAATCTCCAGCTACTCGCCCATCCGGGAGGAATAGAGGAGATTAAAGATGCATGGGTTATCGGAAATCAGGTGACCATCAAGCTTTAATAAAACAGGCCTCGCCGTGTGGACTAATAAGAAAATATAAGTAACAAAATCATGCAATTAAGCCACTCCACAGAGTGGCTTTTTTCTGGAATCAGTGATGATGGTTCGATAGTCTCCGGCCATTTTGCTGTTTACGCAAAAAATTTTAGCGCTTCCAAAATCAAAAATGAAACAGCGTTCCAACAACCTCTTGTTTTATCAACACTTCCTGTCCATTTTTCGCAAAAAACGACGCCCGCGCAGGGCAATAAAATATCGGCAAGGCTCACAAAATATAAACGCAAAATTTTTTCGTATTGCGCATATGAAATGCGTAGTGATTTAATTCTTATAGCCAAATCATCCTTAGAGCGAGAATGAGAATAAAAAATGGAAAAGCGTTCACTGAATAAAAATATTGATTTACTGCTGCGCGGATTTACTGAATTAAAAGATAACGGACGGTTTAATGAACCCAATCTTGACGGTAGCACCGGGGATTATATTTCATTTTCCAGTTGGGAATGGCCGCAGGGCGTAGGGCTATTTGGTTTGGTACGTTTATGGGAAAACACGAAGTCTGATGAGCTATATCAAATTATTGACCAGTGGTTTCAGGGAAATATCGAAAAAGGTCTCCCAGGCCTCAACGTCAATACCACCGCGCCGATGCTTCCCCTCTCGCTTTTCTGGTCCCATAACCGGCAGCCGCACTACCAGCAGGTGCTGGATAACTGGGCAAATCGCGTGATGACGGAACTGCCGCGTACGCCGGAACAAGGCTTCCAGCATGTGGTTTCCGACGGCATTAACGACATGGAGATCTGGGACGATACGCTGTTCATGGTGGTACTGTTCCTCGCGCACTACGGTACGGTTTCCGGGCGCCAGGAGCTGGTAGATGAAGCCGTTCGGCAGTTCCTGCTGCATGCGCGCTATCTCAACGATCCGCAAACCGGGCTGTGGTACCACGGCTGGAGCTTTGTCGAGAACAGCAACTTCGCTAAAGCCCGCTGGGCGCGCGGTAATGCGTGGATTACCGTCGGTATACTCGAATTACTGGAACTAGCCGACGTAGGCGCGGGCGTTCGGGAGTACCTGATAGAGTGCCTGAAAAAGCAGGTTAATACCTTAATCGACCTGCAGGCCGCTAATGGCGCCTGGCACACCCTGCTCGACCATCCTGACTCTTACATCGAAATTTCCGCCACCGCCGGTTTTGGCTATGGCTTATTAAAAGGCGCGCGTATTGGCATTGGCGATGAACGATGGCTACAGGCGGGTATGAAAGCGCTGGAGATTGTTCAGGATAATATTGATGCCGCAGGAACGGTACACAATGTTTCTTATGGCACCCGAATGGGGCGCACCCTGCAATTTTATAAAGATATTCCATTACAACCTACCGGCTATGGACAGGCATTAGCAATATTATGCCTGAGCGAAGGTTTGCGCCTCGCTGATAAAAAATAAAATACCGCCCTTCTCTTTTGGAGAAAATAATAATGGCTATCGAATATAGTAATTTTAATTTAACGGCGGGTAATGCCGTGCGCTACTGGCAGCTATCCGATATTACCAGTTTACGCTATGACACGGCGGACACGCCGATGGCTGGCGAAATGGATCCGTTTTTCTTTTTAAGTAAACATAAAAACTTCATTCCTCATACCTACCCGTGCCGCGACGATTTTCGCCAGCACTTTGCTGAAAAAAAACCGCAGCCTTTCGCCAGCGCAAACTACTCTCGCTGGTGGTTCCCTTTTGCTTCCGACAGGGTCGATCTCTCCGGCTTTTGGTTTCGCCCAACCCGCGTCGGCACCTGGGCCAGAACGCTGCTCGATTGCCCACAGGCGGGCGAGTATCGTTTTCGCCTCGCCACCTGCGGCGGCGCGCTGCTGAAGCTTAACGGCGAAGAAGTACTCTGGATGGCTGATTATCAGCGTAACCTCGAAAACCAGCGTGAATTCAGCCTGTCGCTACAGGCGGGGAAAAACGAGCTGGAGCTGTGGTTTGATGACTTAGCCGAACGCGATATTCGCTTCTTTTTCCAACTCGACTACCTTGACGGCGAGCCGCTGCGTATTGCGCTGGCAACGCCGCTGACCGACGCGCAGGTCAAAGAGATGGAGCAGTTACTGGACGGCGTTTCCTTCGAGCATCCGGTATATAACCGCGGCACCATTCGGCTCGTATTTCCTCAACCCGCGTCGACGGACTACTGCCTGCACGTCAACGTGCTGGGGGATTTTATCTCGCTGGATGAACCGGTCACGCTCGATAGCCGACTCTCCGCCGGCGAGTCGCTGGTCGCCATTGCCGAAAGCGAAGCTATCCCGGCAGACTTCCGCAATTTCCACATTACGCTGCAGCGTGAAGGGTTCAAGATAAGCCGCACGCTGGGCGTCGAAATCTGCCACGCCGACCGCCAGACGGCAATCCCGACAACGCTGGAAGCGCGGATCGCGGAAGCGCTGGAGGTGGTCGCTCATGAAGGTGAATACAGCAGCGTCAAAGCGCTGGCGCGCCTGGCCTGCGGCCTGAACGATGAGCAAACCCAGCAGATGCTGGATGGGGTCCTGGCGTCGGTGCTCGACTGTCACGATTGCGCCGACTTTACCCTTGTGCCGTTGCTGTGGTGCCGGACGGTATGGGGCGACAAGATCGATCCTGCGGTTCGCGGGCGCATCGATGACGCCATATTGCGTTTTCGCTACTGGATGGACGAACCCGGTAACGATGTACAGTGGTATTTCTCTGAGAACCACGCCCTGTTATTCCACACCGCGGCGCTGCTGGCGGGCAATCTCTTCCCGGACGCGACTTTCACCCGTTCCGGGCGCAGCGGAAGCGAGCAGGCGGCGGCGGGTAAAGCGCGGGTCATCAGTTGGCTGGACCATTTCGAGCAGTGTGAAATGGCCGAATGGAACTCAGCGCCCTACTTCCCCATTGATTTAAAAGGTCTCACCGCACTGGCGGCGCTGTCCGGCGACGCGCAAATAAGCCAGCGCGCCATCGCGGCAATCACGCGCTTGCTGGCGCAGATTGCCCGCTCCGCCCACCAGGGTTTTCTGACCGCCTCGCAGGGACGTTCTTACGAACACACCCTACGCGCCGGACGCTCTCTGGAACTGGCGGCGATTTCGCGTCTGCTGTGGGGCAAAGGTAACTATGGCTGTCGTTTCCATGCGCTGCCGCAATTAGCCCTGCTGCTGCGTGATGGCCTGCTCACCCTTCCGGCGGAACTAGCAGAAGTTGCTGCCTGGCAAAAAGAGAGCGCCATCGAGTGGTGTTTTGCCCAGGGCGCTAACCGGATCGCCAAACTCTATCACTACAAAAACCGCCAGGCGGCGATGGGGTCCATCGCCGGCTATCGCTGGGGAGAGTGGGGCTATCAGGAGACGCCGTTCCATTTACGTCTTGGCAACCAACCCGAAGCGCAGATCTGGATCAACCATCCAGGCGAGACCCTGCACGGCGGGTTCGGTCGCCCCTCTTACTGGGGCGGCTGCGGCACGCTGCCGCGCGTGCAGCAATATCGCGGGCTGGCGGTGCTGACTTTCAATCTGCACGCCGATCAGCCTGACTTTACTCACGCTTGGCTGCCGCAAAGCCAGTTTGATGAGGTCGTTATTAGCGGCCAGCGCGCGGCGGTACGCAGCGGTGACGGTATGGCGCTGCTGGTGGGTAATCAGCCGTTTGAAACGGTGAATACGGGGCCAACCCGCGGCTGTGAAATACGCCTTAACGGGCAACAAACCCGCTGGCTGGTTCGCATCAACGATCGAGTCGATAGCTCCCTCGAGACCTTCAGCGCATGTTTCAGCGACCTGACCATGATGCAGCACGACGACGGCAGTATTGAAGTGAACGATCCGCAGTACGGAACGGTGCGCTTCCTGGCCGATGGACGAGTGAGCGCCGAGAACCGCACGCTGGACCCACAGCAGTGGAGCGTCGTGGGCAGCAGCCGTGAACTTCCTCTGTAACCAACGCCCGGCAGAGACCGGGCAAGGAAAATAATAATGGATACGCAAATCGACAAACAGGCGGTGCCTTCCGGGCAGGCCTCTGATGATGTTAATCCGAATACGCTGCACAATCCCGCTCGAGAAATGGCTAAACCGAAAAGCAACTATCGCTGGGTCATCTGCTCCATGCTGGTGTTTGCCACAACGGTTAACTATATGGATCGCCAGATCCTCGGCTTGCTGGCACCGATGCTGCAAAAAGATATCGGCTGGACGCAAATGGAATATAGCTGGCTGGTTAATGCGTTTACCGTCGCGTATGGCGTCGGCACTCTGGTATGCGGGCGAATTATCGACAAACTGGGAACCAAAATCAGCTATGCGGCGGCGATGGTCGTCTGGAGCGTCGCAGCGATGGCGCATGCGGTCGTCGGTTCGGTGGCGGGGTTTGCGCTGGTTCGCGTCCTGCTTGGGCTAGGCGAGTCCGCTAACTTCCCGGCGGCGATGAAGGTGATTGCCGAGTGGCATCCTAAAAAGGAACGCACGCTGGCGACCGGCATTCTTGGCGTCGCGGTCAATATCGGCGTAGTTATCTCGCCTGCGCTGATCCCCCTTATCGCAGTGCATTACGGCTGGCACGGCGCGTTTTTAATTCTCGGCGCCATTGGCTTACTGTGGCTGATTCCCTGGTTCATTGCCTTTGGTCCGGTGAAAGCGAAGGCCAGCGCCGAAGAGCAGGCGTGGATTGCTCAGGATAAAGAAGAAGCCGTCAGCGTTTCGGCCATTAAATGGACGCATCTGCTGGGCTATCGCCAACTGTGGGCCGTGGCATTAGGCAAAATGTTGACCGACCCAATCTGGTGGTTCTTCCTCTTCTGGCTGCCAAAATGGCTCAACGAATCCCGCGGTATCAACATGGAAGGTCTGGGACTGCCGCTGATCGTTATTTATCTCTTCGCCATCGTCGGCAGCCTCGGCGCAGGCTGGTTACCCGGCAAATTGATGAGTAAAGGATTTAGCACCGCCAGCGCACGTAAACTCACGATGCTGATCTGCGCCTGCCTGGTCCTGCCGATTTTCGCCGCCACCCAGGTCGAAAATCTGTGGGCCGCCGTCGCGCTGGTCGGGTTAGCTGCGGCGGCGCACCAGGGGTGGTCTGCCAACATTCTGACCTCGGTATCCGATCTGTTCCCGAGCGCAGCCGTCGGTTCTGTCGTGGGGATTGGCAGTACCTTCGGGATGATCGGCAGCGTGATCTTCTCTACGGTGATTGGCGCCGTACTTGAAACCTCTGGTAACTATTGGGCGCTGTTCGCCATCAGCTCTGTGGCTTATCTGCTGGCATGGGCGATTATGTATCTGCTGTTAGTGCCGAAGATGGAGCGGGCTAAATTCGACTAACCCGCTCTCTTTACCGGTGGCGCGTATCAGGCGATACGGGCCACCGATTGACGTTCGACGATGGCGCACGCCAGCTCAACCCGTCTTGGAATTTCGACACTACCCGCAATCATATCCTGCAGTAGCTCCAGCGCCAGCGTGCCGATTTCGTGTACCGGAAGGTGAACGGTAGTCAACGGCGGTGTGGCAAACTCCGCCTGCGGCAGGTTATTCATACCGACTACCGAGATATCTTCCGGCACGCGCAGTCCTAAGGCCCGCACGCCGTTGATCGCGCCGATCGCCAGCGAATCATTGGCGCACAGTATCGCCGTACACTCGCGCGGAGTATCACGGAAACGCGCAATCACCGCCTGCTCCGCCAGCTCCGGCAGCCAGTCGGTTACCGTCAGGATCCGCGAATCGTCGCACAACAGCTGGCGAGCGCGCATCGCTTCCCGCCAACCATCTTCACGCTGTTCAATGGTTCGCCTGCCTGGGTGGGTTAAAAAAAGAATGTCGCGGTGGCCGCGCTCGAGCAAATATTCACAGGCCATGCGCGTGGCCGAACGGTTACAGGGCAGCACGCTGGACAAGCGCATTAACGGATCGTCAGTATTCACCAACACCGCCGGTTTTTTCAGGTTCGCCACCGTATTCAGAAAACCGCTGTCGTCCACCGTCAGCGCCAGCACGCCGCCTACGTCCGCTTCTTCCAGCAGCGCCTGCAGGGCGCCATTGTCATTATCGCTGAGCTGATGAGTAATGAGATCAACGCCCAGCACCTTCGCTCGCTCTTTTAGCCCTTGCAGGACGTACCAGCTAAACTGATAGCGGTTGTAATCCAGCATCGCCACTTGTGAAATAGCCAGCACAATTCGCGCGCCGCCCAGCTCCTGAGCCGGCGTATATCGCATGGCCCGCGCCACTTCCTGAATACGCGTGCGCAGTTCGTGGCTGACCCCTTTTTCGCCCGATAGCGCCCGCGACACGGTACTGAGCGAGGTACGACAACGGGTAGCGATATCCTCCAGCCGCACGCGGCGATATCCTGCATCGCGCTCTGTCTGATTATCTGATTTACTCATCTCTCATCCTTTATGACACCGCGCGCCACTCGGCGTAAAAATGAAAACCGCCGCGACTGGCGAATAATATGCAGTATTCAGTGTAGCCATTGACGCTGCCCAAACGGCTTCGCGCACCACGGCACGATAAGCCATTTTTTACCCGGCATCGATTAAGAATCGCGGATTTGTGATCGTCAGTCGCACTATCCGGTCACCGGCATCGCTGTCTCACTAAATTCGGCGAGCCCGAATAAATGGCGAATGCGTAAAGGGAGATTGCTATTTAAATGTATTAATAACTATCTTACCTTACGCCATAAATATAACAGACATAAATGATTATTTTGATGAAAAAATGGAAGGAGTTAATTTTTAAAAACAAAAGTATTCACAAACTCAATAGTTTAATTAAATAAAGCCCTTCAATCAAACATCTACAACATCACCAAAATGAATACTAACCTCAAATTTCTTTTTCCAAATTATCATTAACCCATTGGCATTAACACAACTCTCATTGCACATATAAAATGATGTCCAAAATCAAAGAAATGTATCAACCTGTAATCTATATATACATTTCGCATAATTATATAATGGATAACAAAATGGAAATTTTTAAATTAACGACATGCATACTTCCCGCCATTTTATTAATCGGATGCGTATCAAAACCACCGATCGCGACAGAAAACGAAATGCGAGATGCCGCAGCGTTTACATTAAATGTCAATGCTTCTGACGTGACAATTTCAGATGTTCAGCAAAATGGCGTTAAAACCAATTTTGTGGCGACAATAGGTAAGAAAGCACACCGTTGTTATGTCACTAAAGCTGCAGAACCAAAACTTTATGGACTGATATCAATAGGGGGAAGCAGTATGGTTTCTGATGCTATTTGCGCTGGCGGTGTAGCAAGTTCTACTAGTAAAACATGTGATGCATTATCAAAAGCCGCAGGACGCTGTTAATTAATAATACTCGCCTTAGGTGTTCGCTCAGGGACACCTTAGGCGGCATAAAACATCCATTTGCCATGCCCCGATACTGACTCCATACTCTTTATTTTTACGACAACATTATTGTTAAAAAATAGCCAGTAGAACAGCATCCTATCTTCCCCACTCACAGCGCTTCCCACATATAAAACCAGTGGGTGGCGTCCCGACAAACGGCGCGGAACATGGCGGCGGAGACCAGCTGATAGCGGCGGTCCTGAGATTGTGCTGGCGTATATGCGCACACGTAGCGCCCGCTATTGGCGTCGGGCAGCCCCTCTTTAACGGACATCCACGGGAGAATCAGCTGCTCCGGCGGGACGCCCGCCGAGATGGTATCGATCACTTCATGCGCCAGCGCGCGGGCGTCGCGGCTATAGGGGCCAGCAGCAACCTGTTCACAGTGTCTGAGTAAATTTTCCATTAATTATCGTTTCCTTTTTTGCGTCTCTATTTTCCCTTAATTATTGCAAAGATATCATTGGAAATAACTATTATTTAATAGAGTTTAATGGCACTTATTTACTTAAAAATAAATTTTTAATACGAAACTATAATGACTCGTATTTATATCCCATTGATATAAAAAAGCCATCTTCAGCTATCTCCATATCGACATAGCTGAATAATGGCTAATTCAGGCAATAACGCACTATGCGCAATTGGCCGTAAACTCTACCGGCAAGTCGCCATAAAACCAGCCATCGTCCTGTTTGGTGAGATCAACGCGGATAGTCTTCTTCTCGCCAAACAGAAACTGTTTCACCAGCACCTTACGGGTAAAGACGCCGCCGACGTTAATACGCACGCCGTGGTGCTCAACCTTCTTAACCCGGATGGTTCTTGTGGAATAATCTATTTGAATATCAACATGTTCACCGTGACGAGCGATGAAAGCCGCGATCCTGACATGCCCCCCGTTTTTGGAGAAAGAGATAAACGG
>AGFS01147499.1_pt1 | contig 18965 bp, 20 predicted proteins | sample 305828 | NCBI WGS metagenome assembly AGFS01 (sample SAMN02954281, study PRJNA62041) | ant fungus garden metagenome | biome: terrestrial; feature: Atta colombica fungus garden; material: fungus garden; isolation source: Atta colombica fungus garden top | host: Atta colombica | place: Panama: Gamboa...
GCACCAATTATCTTACGTTCCCTCTGCTGTACCTCTCGTTTTTTCTTCATTTCAAACTCATTAGTATCACCAGCATGCCGCTGACCAGAGCAACGCAAGACGGCAAAAGAACATAGTGCCGCAGCTGCTTATGCCAAATCATCCCAGACGTCACCAGCAGTCCCGACACGATAAGCGCCTTCCATACGTCAATGGAAAGATCGGCAAACATCAGGCCGCCAACGACCGCCCCAGGCAGTAACACTCCCCAACCAGATCCCAGCGCTCTGCTCAACATGATTTTCTCTCTCACACTGATAATGATAACCAATATCATATGATAGAGATTATCATTTGTCACCCGCCGAGCAGAATTATACGGCTTTCCCTTTTCCCATAATGACAGTGAATCTATAAGGTGATAAATTGCACATCCGTTAACGTCTTATAAAGATTTTCTGATAATTACCCATCATCTGATTCGAACATTTAATTTTGCAACAACACCTACTTAATTGTTTTAATTGAATATAAATAAAACGCACAACTATGACATCACATTCCTGGCGGTCTTTGGTCAATAGCAAATATCAATTATCTTTACGTTTGTTTCTGTTCTTAAACGCGGCGTCTGCATTATTTTCAATAACTAACCCGCTGTATTCCGTTCGCCTGCTCTCGGTGCCGCTTATCACCATTATTATCATGAGCTGCGGGCTGCTCTTCTGGCACTGGAAACACCGTACACGCAAAATAAATATTCCCGTTATTTCAACGATCTTTGGCTGCCTGTGGGCGCTGCAAATCGTTTCTAAATTTTCACTCATTACTCACGACCAGGAGACCTATTTAATTCTGGTGCTGTTAACCGTGCTGTTCATCGGCTCTCTGGCTTTTGCGAGCAATATCAAAGCATTTACGCTGCATTCATTGCCCTCTTTTATCGCCTGCCTGTGGCTGAGCAATCATGAACACTGGCTGCGCATGGCCTATTTCTTTGCCCTGCCCATGGTGGCGATTGGCATCCATCACGTGCTGCAAAGACGCAACGACAGCTTTGCTCAGGACCTGCTCTCGCGGCTGTTGGAGGAGCGGGAAACGCTAACCGACCTCAGCATGATGGATCCGCTCACCGGGCTGTATAACCGCCGGGGGCTGCAAAGTCGGCTGCAAAATCTCCCGACGCCCGACGGCGGCGAGAACTTTGTGCTGCTGCTGGATATCGATCACTTCAAGGCCTATAACGACCACTACGGCCATATGATGGGCGATCAGGCGCTTATCCGCGTCTCGGCGGCGATCCGCGATGCGGTGCGCTCACGCGATATCGTCGCACGTTTTGGCGGCGAGGAGTTCATGGTGCTGCTGACCAATATCTCGCTGGAGCACGCCCGCCAGACGGCGGAGAATATCCGCCAGAAAGTTTACGATCTTAAAATCCCGCATATGTTTAACCTCAGCGTTGCCACCAACGTCACCATCAGCATTGGCATTGCCATTTTTGAAGATGAGGACATTGAAAGCGCGCTGGAGAAAGCGGATAAAGCGCTGTACGAAGCGAAGCATATGGGGCGCAACAGCATCCTTCTGAGCGACGATTTGCAGACGGCCTGAAAACACGGTCCTGCGCAGACAAAACGCTTGCGATCGGTATTATCTATAGCTAGGATTGGCAATCATTATCATTTAGATTTCTATCTCAACTATGGCAACTCGTACCGCGCAAGCTATTGACCCCATCCTCTGGCGAGCTCCGCTCACCTCGGGGAGCGCGACGCTTGCGGATGCCATTCGGGATAAGATTGCTGACACCCGCGCCCACCTGCTGGATTTCATCAAGCTGGACGAAGCGCATCCGCACCATGCGATGACGCTGGCGCAGTGGAAACGCCCTTCAGAACGTCAGTCGCTGCTGGCGGCCTATTCCGACCATATCTACCGTAACCAGCCGACCCTGCAGCGGGAAAATAAACCGCTGCTCTCCCTTTGGGCGCAGTGGTATATCGGGCTGATGGTTCCTCCCCTGATGGTGGCTTTGCTGACGCAGGACACCATGATCGATCTCTCCCCGGAATATCTTCACGTTGAGTTTCATGAAACCGGCCGGGCCGCCTGTTTCTGGATCGATGTTAACGAAGACCGGAGTGCAGGGCACCTGACCGCCCAGGCGCGCATGGAGAAGCTCGTAACGCAGGCGCTGATCCCCGTCGTGACTGCGCTGGAGGAGACCGGAGAGATCAATGGGAAACTTATCTGGAGCAATACCGGCTATCTGATTCACTGGTATTTAACCGAAATGAAGCCGCTGCTCGGCGAGGAGATGGTGGAGGCCCTGCGCCAGTCCTGCTTCTTTACCAGGCAGCTGGCTGACGGCAGCGATAACCCGCTTTTCCGCACCGTGGTACCGCGCGACGGGCTGCTGGTGCGCCGAACCTGCTGTCAGCGCTATCGCCTGCCGGACGTGCAGCAGTGCGGAGACTGTACGCTGAAGTAGTGCCGTGAATTGCCCGGTGGCGCTTCGCCTACCGGGAGTGGGGGCAAACATCAAAAACGGCAACCGAGATTGCCGTTTTGCTTTTACCTAGGCCATCTGCTGATTATCCTCTTCCGCATTACGCTGCGCTTCTTCCGCTTCCTGCTCCAGCAGCTGCTTCTCATACACCTTAAAGAACGGGAAGTAGATGATGGCCGATACGCAGGCCAGCACGATAACCAGAATAGCGGCGCGGAAGTCCCAGCCTAACGCCCAGGCCGCCCCGACCGGCGCTGGCGCCGTCCACGGAACAACGGAAATCACGCGCCCAATCAAATCGAACTTCATGGCTGACCACGCCAGCACGGCGTTGACCATCGGCGCCAGCAGGAACGGTATGAAGAACACCGGGTTCATCACAATCGGCGTGCCAAAGATGACGGGCTCATTGATGTTAAAGAAGCTTGGCACCACGCTTAACCGGCCGATCGAGCGCAGATGGGCGGAGCGGCTGCGCAGATAGCAGATCACCAGCCCCATGGTCGCCCCGGACCCACCGATAACAATGAAGAATGTCCAGAACGCCTCCATAAAGATATGCGGCAGCGGCAGGCTGGAAGCAAGCGCGGTCTGGTTTGCGCCCAGGTTGGTTAACCAGAACATCTGCAGCATGCCGGAGACAATCGCGGCACCGTGAATGCCCGCAAACCACAGCAGGTGTCCAATCAGCACCGCCAGCAGGATCGCAGGCAGAGAGTCCGCAGCAGAAACCAGCGGCTTAAAGATGGACATGATCGCCTGCGGGATCAGCATGCCGAACTGCGACTGAATCAATAAGCTCAGCGGATAAAGCGTCAGCACGACCACCAGCACCGGGATGAGCAGATCGAAGGAGTTTTTGATCATCGGCGGCACCTGGTCAGGCAGGCGAATACCAATGTTGTGCGCCTTCAGGAAACGCATCATTTCTACGCAGTAAACCGCCACCAGAATCGCGGTGAAGATGCCGGTGCCACCGAGGCTGTCGACAGGCATGCTTCCTTTGGTTTTCGGCGCGGCCACCAGCAGAAATGCCATCAGCGACAGCATGGCGCACATAAACGGATCGAGCTGGTGGGTCTTAACGTAGTGTTTGCCCAGGTTGTACGCAATCGCGGCACAGATATAGATAGACATGATGCCCATCGTCATATCAAACGGCGTAAGAATTTGGCCTTCAAACTGCTTTGCCATCTCCAGCCACGCGCGGGCAAAGCCCCACGTGGTGTCAGGCGAAAACGGCGGGTAGGCAAATACCAGTAAAAACGATCCGACAATCATAAACGGCATGGCGGAAATAAAGCCGTCACGAATCGCCATAACGTGACGCTGGGAGGAGATCCGCCCGGCAATCGGACTTACGTAATTCTCAACAAAACGGAAGATCAGATTAAACGCAGCATGGTTGGCAGACATAGCGGCTCTCCTGTCAGACGTTCATGTCGGGCGCATCCACGCCACGCGTTGTGCCATCAATCAGCTTCACAACCTGACTGGTTCGTACACCAGCGGTACTGCTTAAACGGAATGGTTTCATAATTGGCTCTTATTATTGGATACAGGGGACGTTACGTTCTCAGTATTAATCTCTGCATCACGTACTGCAACCGGTTACTGTAACCGGTTTCCGTGAATGTGAAGGCGATCCAGAAATCAGCGATGTGAGATATTTGTTACGGAAGAGATATTTACAGAGCATAATTTCCTGTGACAGATTACGCAGGGTATTTGTCAGGAGGAAACAATGAGTTTGCAGTCAGTACAGCAGTTCTTTGCCGAGCACGCGCCGGATATAGAAGTGATTGAGCTCAACCAAAGTACTGCGACCGTTGCCCTGGCCGCAGCCGCACATTGCGTCGAGCCGGGCCAGATAGCCAAAACGCTTTCGCTGAAGGTTAAGAATGACGTGATTCTGGTGGTAGCGAAAGGCGACGCGCGCCTGGATAACAAAAAGCTAAAGGAGACCTTTGGTGCGAAAGCCCGCATGCTGAGCAGCGATGAGGTCGTCACGATTACCGGGCATCCCGTCGGCGGCGTGTGCCCGTTTGGGCTGGAAACGCCGCTTTCGGTTTACTGTGATGTTTCGTTAAAACAGTATCCAGAAGTCCTGCCCGCAGCAGGTGCCGTTCATAGCGCCGTGCGTATTTCCCCGGAAAGAATGGTGGAGCTGACGTCAGCAAAATGGGTGGACGTGTGCAGTTAAATGACCGCGCCAGTGACGATCTGGCGCGTGTAAGTGACTATGCGGAAAATATCGGAACGTTTAATAACGAACGGTGAGGCTCCCTGACGGGAAGATGCGTAAGAATATCGGCGGCATCCAGCAGCCCCACATCAGAGTTGACCCCAAGCTTCACCATTGCGTTGAATTTATGCGCCCGAATGGTCTTAACATTGCGTCCAAGCTGTACCGCTATTTCGGGGATCGAATAGCCGCATGACATATAGCGCAATATCGCTCGCTCAGTTGGACTTAACATCCGGTTCTGGCTGACGTACCAGTGGTTAATCATGTTGTCATTTACTCGGCGCGTCTCGCTGAGTAAAGTCACCAGCCCTTCCAGAAGTTGGTCAAGCGCCACCGATTTACTGATAATACCGTGCAGGCGAGAAGGTGACAGGTGGCTGATAAGCCGCGCTTCCATCTCATCTGACGCCAGTATAATTCGCTGTATATGGCTATGCGAGAATGCAAGGTCGCGCAAATAGGCGAGACAGTTACGTCGCTCTTCACGTGCATCAGACAGTGAATACACCACTGAGAAAAAAGGCGTGTGGAACAACGCGCTCTTAAATTCCTCAAACCGGCTAAATACATGAACCTGATAACTGTCGAGCGGGGAAAGAGCAAAAAAATGCTCAAGCCCAACAGCACTCATTGCGCAATTTTCAATGACGGCGATATGTCTTGCTGCTGTGGTTTCTTCCATTCCTCAAACTCTCCATAGGCCGACATTAAATTCAGCTCTCGCATTCCTTGTGTACTGCTAATCCAGGCGTACATATCGGCATTGCTTCGTAGGGATAACCGACGCATCGCGCTGTTTTTCTGAGCACTGATGGTTTTATTGCTCTTTTTCAGCAGGGTAGCGATTTGGTTTATGCCCCATCCTTTCCCTAGCAGACGCAATACTTTGCGTTCAGAGTGCGTAAGCGCGACAAAGCACTCTTGCTCCTCTTCTGAGGCAGAATTTTCCGGCATTAATAATGTTTGGCTGATCCGTTCCGCGCGTTCGCTGCCGGCACGGATCGCATTTACGACGCCTTCAATGGGCTCCATATCTGAAAGCAACGTGCTTTCAGGACGCATGAGCAGCTCCACTGCGAGGGGGTAAAGTGGGCGAGAAACTAAAAATATCCAGTGAATATCTCTGTACTGATTCAGTAAGCTGTAATAATGCTCAAGCGTTCCCCGGGGATTCCGATAATCACCCGAAATATCGGCGACAATCACCGACGCACGGCGTAATTGCAGCAGCGTCAACTCCTGTAATGAACGACAATAGGTCAATTCATATTCAGGGAAATTATGCGTCATTACGCCGCCTAGCCCGCTTTGCATAACGGGAACCTTACTGATTACAACTCCGTGTTTACCATTCAATGGCAACATAGGCCCTCCATGTCCTTGTATCGTTTATGCAATAACCTTCACACTCATCAAAGTATGATATTTTCATCCATGAGCGAAAAAAATAGGCAAAATTAATAAATTAAAATTCGCCCAAATCAGAGCTAATATCGCACAAATAACAATTAAATTTAATTAAATTGGCATTAGAAGAATGAAAAGTTAAATTTAGAATAACTTAATATATTGTTATTATATTTTTAGTTTAAGCATTCATATTACATATAAAGCATGTCCACACTGGCGCAATGCCTCATCACAGTTTGCACAATTCTTGATCTGACCCAGAGTAAAAGGCACCACACTCTGTGCTAAAAGTAAGCAATCCGGGCCGCAAGGCTGCCCACCTTCTTATCGTCAGGGAAATACATGCTGGAAGATCGGTCGCCGCAACGCTCAGTAACGAGGCTATGCATTCAGTGCGGGCTATTTTTACTCCAGCACGGCGCAGAGAGCGCGCTGGTCGAGGAACTCTCCACGCGCCTCGGGCTGGCGCTTGGCATGGACAGCGTAGAGAGCGCCATCTCGTCAAACGCCATTGTGCTCACCACCATCAAAGACGGGCAATGCCTGACCTCGACCCGCAAGAACCACGATCGCGGCATCAATATGCACGTGGTCACGGAAGTTCAGCACATCGTCATTCTGGCAGAACATAAGCTGCTCGACCTTCAGGGGGTTGAGAAACGTTTCAACCAAATCAAGCCGTTACGCTACCCGCGCTGGCTGGTCGTTCTCATGGTTGGCCTGTCGTGCGCCTGTTTTTGCAAGCTCAACAACGGCGGGTGGGACGGCGCGGTGATTACGTTCTTTGCCAGCAGCATTGCGATGTATGTCCGCCAGCTTCTGACGCAAAGGCGCATGCACCCTCAAATCAACTTCTGCATTACCGCCTTCGTGGCCACAACGGTTTCAGGATTGCTGCTGCGCGTGCCCACGTTCGTCAACACGCCAACTATCGCCATGGCCGCCAGCGTCCTGCTGCTGGTGCCGGGCTTTCCCTTGATTAATGCCGTTGCCGATATGTTCAAAGGACACATCAATACCGGCCTGGCGCGCTGGGCCATCGCCAGCCTGCTCACGCTGGCGACCTGCATCGGCGTGGTGATGGCGATGACGCTGTGGGGGCTACGCGGATGGGCGTGATGGAATTCTTACTCGCACTGGTTCAGGACATGCTGCTCGCCGCCATTCCCGCCGTCGGTTTCGCCATGGTGTTCAACGTGCCGCAGCGCGCGCTGCCCTGGTGCGCGCTGCTGGGAGCCATTGGTCACGGCTCGCGCATGGTGATGATGACGGCGGGTTTTAATATTGAATGGTCAACCTTTATGGCGTCGATGCTGGTGGGAAGCATCGGCATTCAGTGGTCGCGCTGGTATCTGGCGCACCCTAAAGTCTTTACCGTCGCTGCGGTCATTCCCATGTTCCCGGGCATTTCAGCCTACACGGCGATGATTTCAGCGGTAAAAATCAGCCACTTTGGCTACAGCGAACCGCAGATGATTCTGTTGCTCAGCAACTTCCTTAAGGCGTCATCCATCGTCGGCGCGCTGTCCATTGGCCTTTCGATCCCCGGCCTGTGGCTGTATCGTAAGCGCCCTCGCGTTTGAGATTTGTGTTCTCACGCGGCCATGGTAATAATCCCTGCACTCCGTTTGGTGATGAAAAGGAAAGGATGTGGCTCCCCCTGACAGTGAACATCTCGAAATGAATGAAAGCGCCAGCCTGAAGGACAAGATTTTTCAGAGCGCCATCGTCCTCTTTGCCGAGTATGGGCTAAACGGCGCGCGCATGGAGCAAATCGCCGAAAAAGCGGGCACGACCAAACGCATGGTGGTGTATCACTTCAAGAACAAAGAAAACCTGTACCTTCTGGTGCTTGAGCATGTTTACACCCAGATCCGCGCCAGCGAGACGCGGCTCAGCCTGGCCGGCATGCCGCCCGTTGAAGCGCTGGTGCATCTCGTTGAAGCCACCTTTGACTATCATGCCGACCATCCGGACTACATTCGCATCATCTGCATGGAGAACATGCAGCGCGGCCGCTTTATGAAGCAGTCCGCCTATCTGCGTCAGGTTAACCGCAGCGCGCTGGAGCTTCTGGAAGATATTCTGCTTCGCGGCAAAGAGAAGCAGCTCTTTAACCACACGGTTGATGCCCGCGATCTTCATCGACTGATCAGCAGCTTCAGCTTCCACTATGTCGCGAACAGCTACACCTTTACCCTGCTGTTTGAAGAGGGCGCAGACGAACAGGCCCAGCGGCAGCACTACCGTAAAATGGCGGTACAGGTTGCCCTCCGCTACACTTGCCCATAAATTGCTTGCAATTAAATCGCGCACTATCTATATTTATCCCATGAACGCGAAAACGAACAATTCTGCCGAAGCGCTAATGCTGGATAACCAGCTCTGTTTTGCCCTTTACTCGGCAAACCTGGCGCTTAACAAACTTTACCGTCGCCTGCTGGCGCCGCTCAAACTGACCTACCCGCAGTATCTGGTCATGCTGGTGCTGTGGGAGCAGGATGACGTGACGGTCTCGGACATCGGCGAGCGGCTGTTCCTGGATTCCGCCACGCTGACGCCGCTGCTCAAGCGTCTGGAAAGCGCCGGGCTGATCGGCCGCCAGCGCTCCCGACAGGACGAGCGTCAGGTCGCCGTCACGCTGAGTGAAGCGGGACGTCAGCTGCAGCAGCAGGCCGCCGGTATTCCGCACGCCGTCGGATGCGCAGCGCAGTGTGATACCGACACCCTGCTGGCGCTCAAGCAGCAGCTTGAACACCTGCGGCAACAGCTCCAGCGCGCGTAGGGCTATACTTTACGCGTCTTTATTTACCCAACTAAATCGCACGCTATTTAATAGCGAACTTTATAAAATAAGGAACCTGCCATGTCTTTAGAAAAAGTTGTCTACACCGCCAAAGCAAAAGCAACCGGTGGCCGCGACGGCCGCGCAACCTCTTCCGATGGCGTACTGGACGTTAAGCTCGGCGTGCCAAAAGAGATGGGCGGCATGGGCGGTGACGTGACCAACCCGGAACAGCTGTTCGCTGCGGGCTACTCCGCATGCTTCCTGGGCGCGATGAAGTTCGTTGCGACCCGCGATAAGTTCAGCCTCCCTAAAGACGCGTTTATCGAAGGTGAAGTGGGCATCGGGCCGCTGCCAACCGGTTTTGGCATTGAAGCCAAACTGAACATCCACGTCGAAGGCATGGATCCGGCTGAAGCGAAAAAACTGGTCGATGCGGCCCACATCGTGTGCCCTTACTCCAACGCCACGCGCGGCAACATCGACGTCACGCTGAACATTATTGCGTAATCGCGTCCGCTATCCTCTCCTTCCCGGAGAGGATATCATCCCCCTCCTTCCCTTCCCCTCTCTGTGCTACCATAAGCCCCAATCACGCCCGTAGTAACCCTGTTGAGAAAGTGTTATGTCCTCCAGAATTTTGACCTCCAGCATCGCTGGCATTGATGCCTTTCTGCGCGATCCGCGCGGTATGCTGACGCATGCCGAAAAAGGCACGCTCGCGGTATTTGCCGACAACGCCCCGGCGTTCTATGCAATCACCCCGGAACGTCTGGCGCAGCTGCTGGAAACCGAAGCGCGCCTGTCTCGCCCGGCGAGCGACGTGAGTCTGGATACGCAGTTTTTCGATGAGCCAACGGGCGGCCCGGTGGCCGTTCCCATGGGCAAGTTTCCCATGTATGCGGGCTGGCAGCCGGATGCAGACTTCCAGCGCCAGGCTGCGCTGTGGGGCATCGCCCTCTCACAGCCCGTCACCCCGGAAGAGCTGGCCGCGTTTGTCGCGTACTGGCAGGCGGAGGGGAAAGTGTTCCATCATGTACAGTGGCAGCAAAAGCTCGCGCGCAGCATTCAAATCAACCGCGCCAGCAACAACGGCCAGCCTAAGCGGGATATCAACGCCATTTCAGAACCAGACAATACTATTCCACCGGGTTTTAGAGGATGATATGAAAAACGTCGGCGACCTGATGAAACGATTGCAGAAAATGATGCCAGCTAATGTGAAACCTGCATTTACGACTGGTGAAGAACTCCTCGCCTGGCAAAAAGAGCAAGGAAAAATTCGTGCAGCCGCCCTAGCTCGCGAAAATCGTGCTATGAAAATGCAACGCACTTTCAATCGTTCAGGCATTCGTCCACTGCATCAAAATTGTTCATTTGATAATTATATTATCGAGTGTGATGGCCAACTTAATGCTCTAAACAAGGCCAGAGCGTATGTCGAAAATTTCGATGAAAGTATCGCAAGTTTCATTTTTACAGGAAAACCAGGCACAGGTAAGAATCATTTAGCCGCCGCAATATGTAATGAACTGTTAATTCAAGGGAAATCTGTATTGATAATTACAGTTGCAGACATAATGTCCGCTATGAAAGATACATTTACCAACAGAGAAACGAGCGAAGAACAATTACTTACAGACTTGAGTAATGTTGATCTTCTGGTCATTGATGAGATCGGGGTCCAGACTGAATCAAAATACGAAAAAGTTATTATAAATCAAATAGTTGACAGAAGATCATCATCAAAGCGACCGACAGGAATGCTCACTAACTACAATATTGAGGAAATGAGTAAACTACTAGGTGAACGCGTCATGGATAGAATGCGCCTAGGAGAAAGCTTATGGGTGAACTTCAACTGGGATAGCTACCGCAGCCGCGTCACCGGCAAAGAGTATTAGGATTTTTGCTATAAATGCGCGTTGGGCCGCGGCGTTATACTGGCTCAACTTCCGGCCCACTACGGACCTCTTTTGAGTAAGCCATGATGAAAAAACAGATCCTCTTAAGCACACTTTTCGGCGCACTGCTGGCTGCAGGCGCGGCGCAGGCCGCCTCCTGGCAGGATTCACTGTCCAGCGCCGCGAATCAGCTGACTAAGGAAAGCGGTTCGACCCAGGGCGGACTGTCCGCATCTTCACTGACCGGCCTGCTGGGCAACAGCTCGCAAAGCCTGAGCGCGGGCACCATGAACAACGCGGCCGGGATTCTGGAATACTGCGCGAAGCAAAAGCTGGCGTCGGTAACGGACGCGCAAAACGTCAAAAATCAGGTGCTTGGCAAGCTGGGGCTGGACACGCAGGAGCAGAAGCAAGACACCAACTATATGGACGGTATTCAGGGCCTGCTCAACGCGCAAAACGGCCAGCAGCTCAACCTGAGCACCATCGGCAACTCGTCTTTGGGTAAACAGGTCAAAACCAAAGCCTGCGATCTGGTATTAAAACAGGGCGTTAACTTCATCTCCTAATCGACCCCATTTTCTGCCACAACACGCCGGGTTTATTGCGTTAGCCTTACGACCCGGCGTGAAATGAGCGTTTCCCCTCCTAAGCCCTCTCTCAGCGTCACCATACCTGGATGCGACTGCCGTCAAAGAAACGATTTTCTCAACCAAATCCTAACCACAGCACACTTTTGTGACACTAAAATTGCAGCTTAACGACATCGCGATTACATTGTATCACCCAAAAAATTAACGCTTAGCCAGCAAAGCAACTGGCGTCATGAGGATATGCTGTTGTCAGAGTTAATGTCCCTTGTCCTTTTTATGGCTTCCATCGGCATTTACGCGTGGAAAGCTGGCCGCAACACCTGGTGGTTTATCGCCACGCTGGTCGTGCTCGGCATTTTTATTGTTTTAAACATTACGCTCTATGCCAGCGATTACTTCACCGGCGACGGTATCAACGACGCCGTTCTCTATACCCTGACGAACAGCCTGACGGGCGCAGGTGTTGGTAAGTACATACTTCCTGGTCTGGGCCTGGTTGTTGCGCTTGTGGCAATTTTCGGTTCACTGGCCTGGGTGCTGCGCCGTCGTCGACACCATCCCTATCATCTCGGCTACAGCGTGCTGGCCCTGTTTCTGGCGCTGGCGTCCGTAGATGCCAGCCCGGCATTTCATCAGATTACGGAACTGGTGAAATCCCAGTCCCGCGACGGCGATCCGGATTTCGTCGCCTACTACAAAGAGCCGTCGAAGAAGATTGCCGACCCTAAGCTCAACCTGGTCTATATCTACGGCGAGAGCCTGGAGCGTACCTATTTTAATAACGACGCCTTCCCCAACCTGACGCCCGAACTTGGCGCCCTGAAAAACGAAGGCCTCGACTTTAGCCACACCGCGCAGCTGCCCGGCACCGATTACACCATCGCCGGAATGGTCGCCTCCCAGTGCGGCATCCCGCTCTTTGCGCCGTTTGAGGGGAACGCCTCCGCGTCGATGTCGAGCTTCTTCCCGCAGAATATTTGCCTGGGCGATATCCTGAAGAACTCCGGTTACGAAAACTACTTTATGCAGGGCGCGAACCTGCGCTTCGCCGGAAAAGACGTGTTCCTGAAATCCCACGGATTTGACCATCTGTACGGTTCGGAAGAGTTAAAGACCACGGTCGCCGATCCCACCTACCGCAACGACTGGGGCTTTTACGACGACACGGTGCTGGACGAAACCTGGAAGAAATTTGAGGAACTCTCCCGCTCCGGCAAGCGCTTCTCGCTGTTTGCCCTGACCGTGGATACCCACCATCCGGACGGCTTTGTCTCGCGCACCTGCCAGCGCAAAAGCTACGACGTTAACGGTAAAAGTAATAAATCGTTCAGCGCCGTCACCTGCAGCCAGGAGCATATCGCGGCGTTAATCGAGAAAATCAAAGCCTCGCCGTACTTTAAAAATACGGTCATCGTTGTCTCTTCCGACCATCTGGCGATGAAAAACAGCGCCTGGGACGAGCTGAACAAGCTTGACCGCAGCAACCTGTTCTTCGTCCTGCGCGGCGATAAGCCTCAGCAGGAGGTCATCGCCACCCGACGTAACTCGATGGATAACGGCGCCACCGTGCTGGATATTCTCGGGGGCGATAACTTCATTGGCCTGGGGCGCAGCACGCTGTCGGGGCAGTCGCTGTCGGAAGTGTTCCTCAACATGAAGGAAAAAATTCTCGCCTGGAAGCCGGACATCATCCGCCTGTGGAACTTCCCGAAAGAGATCAAGGAGTTCACGGTCGATAAGGATAAAAACATGATCGCCTTCTCCGGCAGCCACTTCCGCCTGCCGCTGCTGCTGCGCGTGTCGGACAAGCGCGTCGAACCGCTGCCGGAAAGCGAATACTCCGCGCCGCTGCGCTTCCAGCTCGCGGATTTTGCCCCGCGCGATAATTTCGTCTGGATCGACAGATGCTACAAGATGGGCCAGCTCTGGTCGCAGCCGCTGTCGCTTTCAACCGACTGGTGCGTTTCGCAGGGCCAGCTCGGGGGAGAGCAAACCGTTCAGCACGTTGATAAACCGCAGTGGAAGGGTAAAACCGCGTTTAAGGATACGGTCATCGACACCGCCCGCTACCAGCGCAACGTGGATATGCTGAAAATTGTCGATAACGACATTCGCTATAAGGCGGACAGCTTTATCTTCAACGTCGCCGGCGCGCCGGAAGAGGTGAAGCAGTTTAGCGGGATCTCACGCCCGGAATCCTGGGGACGCTGGTCCAACGCCCAGCTGGGCGACGAGGTGAAAATTGAGTATACGCAGCCTCTGCCGGAAAAATTCGATCTGGTGATTACGGCTAAGGCGTTTGGCCCCAATGCCAGCCACCCGATTCCGGTGCGCGTCGGTGATACGGAGCAAACGCTGACGCTCGGAAATGAGGTCAGCACCACCACGCTGCATTTCGACAATCCATCCCGAAGCAACACCGTGGTGATCGTGCCGCCGGAGCCGCAGTCCACCAACGAGGGGAATATTTTGGGTCATTCCCCGCGCAGGCTGGGGATTGGCATGGTCGAAATTAAAATCATCAACCAGACGGGCTGACGCGAGCTGCTGCGTCATGCGCCTGCCTCTGTAATACCGCCCGGTGGCGCTTCGCTTACCGGGCCTACAAAAACCGCACGTCATCATACCGTAGGCCGGGTAAGGCAAAGCCGCCACCCGGCAATAACCACGATCCGTAGGCCGGGTAAGGCGAAGCCGCCACCCGGCACAACGCGCAGGGTTAGAACGTTTCCCAGTTATCGCCCGCGTCGGCGGTTGCCGCTTTACGCGAGATCACCGGAGAGACAACGTTTTTGGCCGCGGCCAGCTCGCGCGCCTTCATCTGCTCCTGCTGAATGCGGAACACCGCAACGGCCTGCGTCAGGCGGCTCGCCTGCTCTTCCAGCGCGGCAGCAGCGGCGGCGGATTCCTCCACCAGCGAGGCGTTTTGCTGGGTTACGCGATCCATCTCGGCCACCGCCAGACCCACCTGGTCGATACCGCGGCTCTGCTCGTCGGATGCAGAGGCGATCTCGCCCATGATGTCGGTCACGCGGGTTACCGCATTCACGATTTCGCCCATCGTTTCACCGGCGCTTTCGACAAGCGTTGAGCCCAGCTCCACGCGGCCCACGGAATCCTCAATCAGGCTCTTAATCTCGCGTGCCGCCTGGGCGCTGCGCTGTGCGAGGTTACGAACCTCACCGGCCACGACCGCAAAGCCGCGGCCCTGCTCGCCCGCACGCGCCGCTTCTACCGCCGCGTTCAGCGCCAGGATGTTGGTCTGGAAGGCAATGCCGTCAATCACGCTGATAATATCGGCAATTTTCTGCGAACTGCCCGCGATATCGCGCATGGTTTGCACCACGTTGTCGACCACCTTACCGCCCTTCTGCGCGGTTTCCGACGCGCTCAGCGCCAGGTTGCTCGCCTGACGGGCGTTCTCGGCGTTCTGCTTCACGGTCGCGGTCAGCTGTTCCATGCTGGCAGCGGTCTCTTCCAGAGAGGCGGCCTGCTGCTCGGTGCGAGAAGAAAGATCGTTGTTGCCCATCGAGATTTCGCTCGCGCCGCTGTAGATGGCGTTCGCTCCGTTACGCACGTCGCCCACGGTGCGCACCAGCTCGCCCTGCATGTGGCGCAGGGAATCGGCCAGCAGGCCCATCTCGTTGCTGCCGTCAACGTCGATGCGCTTCACCAGGTCGCCGCTGGCGATGTGGCGAATGCTGTCGATCAGGCGGTTCAGCGGCGAAATCAGCGCCTGCTTGATGCCCAGCCAGACGGCGACAATCACCACCAGCACGGCAACCAGCACGCTAATCAGCACCCAGATAGCCTGGCTGTAGGAGCTGTTGCTGTCTTCTACCGCCTTCTGGTACAGCGCGTCGTTCTGCTGCAGGTAGCTAACGTACTGTTTCTCAAAACCGTCCTGATAGCTCTGGGTCGGCTGGTCGAAGAAGGCGTTGATTTTGCCCGCGCCCAGCAGCTGGATCAGCTCGGCCAGCGCGCCGTGGTAGATATCGTAGTTGCGCTTAATCTCCAGCGCGGCGGCATCGCTCTGACGCGGATCGCGCGGCAGGGCTTCGTAATCCGCCCAGTTTTTCTCCGCCTGCTTGAGGGAGGCCGCCGCAATCTGCATCAGATCGGAAACGGTCGCGCCGCTGCCGATATTGCTCTGATCCATCATGTAGCGGATGCCCGCGCGGTTGAGGGTGTTACGGGTTTGCAGCAGCGCCACCCAGCTGCCGTTCAGCGTGGATTGCTGCTGGCGAATGGTTTGCAGGACGGTGAAGTTTTCTTTGTCATGCTTGAGTGCATTAAAGAAAAGACCACCGGATGTCAGCTGTAGCAGGCCAAAAATGGCCAAAACCAGCAATAAGCTGGTGACAATCTTGATACGATTTAACATGTTTTCTCTTTCCATCAGACAGATAACAGAATTTTCGGCCTGGCAGGAGAAAACTTTACGAAAATCGTACTAAAAGTGATGATTAATCCAACTCTTCCGGCGCTGAATTTTGCCGATTCCCCAGCGTAATAAACTCCTCGAGCAGCGCCGTTAGCTGCTGCATCTTCTCCGGCGTAAATTCCGCCTCAATGCGCTGATACGCCTCTTCCACCTGCGCCTGGGCGTGCTCGTAAAGCGTGTTGCCCGCTTTGGTCAGCGACACGTACAGCTTGCGCTGGTCGTTCACCGGCTTCAGGCGCAGCACCAGGCCGTCGCGCTCCATGCGCGTGAGGATGCCCGTCAGGCTCGGGCGCAGAATGCAGGTGCGAAACGCCAGGTCGTGAAAATCCATCGACGGGTTTTCCGCCAGCACGCGCACGATGCGCCACTGCTGCTCGGTCAGGTTATGCCGCTTCACGATAGGCCGAAAGTAGGACATCGCCGCTTCCCGCGCCTGCAGCAGCGCGATGGTTAAAGAGTCATGCATAGCCACCCCAAAATTCATTAATACATAAACAATCTATAAGCGCTGGTTTTATAAACAACCTGCTTGACGCTAAAAAGTTTAACAGAAATCACACATTTTAATTAACCCACTGTTTTATATCGACATCACAATCGTTATGTAAATTTATTGTTATTCCTATCACAAAATTTTCACTTCTGATTGCGAATTAAGCAGCAAAAGCTTAAAACCAGATCATTAACATATTAATGAAATCACAGCCCGGAGAACCGGCTGAGGAGTATGTGGATGAAAGGTACCGTTTTTGCCGTCGCGTTAAACCATCAAAGCCAGCTGGCGGCGTGGGGAGACGCGTTCACGAAGCCCCCCTATAACGCGCCGCCGAAAACGGCGGTCTGGTTTATCAAGCCCCACAACACCGTCATTCGCGCGGGCGAGCCCATTCCGTTTCCGCAGGGAGAAACGGTGCTGAGCGGTGCCACCGTCGCGCTGGTGGTCGGTAAAACGGCGAGCAGGGTGCGCGCGGAAGACGCCGCGGAGTACATCGCCGGATACGCGCTGGCGAACGAAATCAGCCTGCCGGAAGACAGCTTCTATCGCCCGGCGATTAAGGCCAAATGCCGCGACGGATTTTGTCCGTTAGGGGAGCTGGTCGCCGTCGGCAGCGTGGATAGCCTGACCATCATCACCGAAATCAACGGCCGCGAGGCCGACCACTGGAACACCGCCGACCTGCACCGCAGCGCCGCCGAGCTGCTGAGCGCCCTGAGCGAGTTCGCCACCCTCAATCCGGGGGATGCGATCCTGCTCGGTACGCCGCAAAGCCGCGTTGAGATCCGCCCGGGCGATCGCGTGCGCGTGCTGGCAGAAGGCTTCCCGGCGCTGGAAAACCCGGTGGTCGATGAGCGCGAGATATCCCCCACGCACGGCGCACACCCGCATCCGACGCTGTTTGCCCTCGGCCTGAACTACGCCGATCACGCCAGCGAGCTGGACTTCACGCCGCCGACCGAGCCGCTGGTGTTCATCAAAGCGCCCAACACCTTCAACGGCGATAACCAGACCTCGGTTCGCCCGAACCATATCGAATACATGCACTACGAGTCCGAGCTGGTGGTAGTCATCGGCAAAACCGCGCGCAACGTCAGCGAAGCGGACGCGATGGACTACGTTGCGGGCTACACGGTCTGCAACGACTACGCCATCCGCGACTATCTCGAAAACTACTACCGCCCGAACCTGCGGGTGAAAAGCCGCGACGGGCTGACGCCAATTTCCCCGAACGTGGTGCCGAAAGCGGCTATTCCCGACCCGCACAACCTGGCCCTGCGCACCTTCGTCAACGGCGAGCTGCGTCAGGAAGGCACCACCGCGGATCTGATCTTCAGCATCCCGTTCCTGATTGCGTATCTCAGCGAATTTATGACCCTGCAGCCGGGCGACATGATCGCCACCGGCACGCCGAAAGGGCTCTCCGACGTAAAGCCGGGCGATGAGGTGGTGGTGGAAGTGGAAGGCGTGGGACGCCTGGTAAACCGAATTGTGAGCGAGGAGACGGCAAAATGAAAAAGATTAACCACTGGATCAACGGTAAAAACGTGGCCGGAAGCGAGTACTTCCACACCACCAACCCGGCCTCCGGCGAGGTGCTGGCGGAAGTGGCCTCCGGCGGCGAAGCGGAAATCCACCAGGCCGTTGCCGCCGCCAAAGAGGCATTTCCGAAATGGGCCAACCTGTCGATGAAGGAGCGCGCGCGCCTGATGCGCCGTCTGGGCGACCTGATTGACCAGAACGTGCCCGATATCGCCGCCATGGAGACCGCCGACACCGGCCTGCCGATCCACCAGACCAAAAACGTGCTGATCCCGCGCGCGTCGCACAACTTCGAGTTCTTCGCCGAGGTGTGCCAGCAGATGAACGGCAAAACCTACCCGGTCGACGACAAAATGCTGAACTACACCCTGGTGCAGCCGGTGGGCGTCTGCGCGCTGGTGTCGCCGTGGAACGTGCCGTTTATGACCGCCACCTGGAAGGTTGCGCCGTGCCTGGCGCTGGGTAATACCGCGGTGCTGAAAATGTCCGAGCTCTCGCCGCTGACCGCCGACCGCCTGGGCGAGCTGGCGCTGGAAGCGGGCATTCCGGCGGGCGTGCTGAACGTGGTGCAGGGCTACGGCGCGACGGCGGGCGACGCGCTGGTGCGCCATCACGACGTGCGGGCCGTGTCGTTTACCGGCGGCACCGCCACCGGGCGCAACATCATGAAAAACGCCGGGCTGAAGAAGTATTCCATGGAGCTGGGCGGCAAATCCCCGGTGCTGATTTTTGAAGACGCCGACATCGAGCGCGCGCTGGACGCCGCCCTGTTCACCATCTTCTCGATCAACGGCGAGCGCTGCACCGCGGGCTCGCGCATCTTCATCCAGCAGAGCATTTACCCGGAGTTCGTTAAACGCTTTGCCGAGCGCGCCAACCGCCTGCGCGTGGGCGACCCGACCGATCCGAACACCCAGGTTGGCGCGCTGATAAGCAAGCAGCACTGGGAGAAAGTGTCCGGCTATATCCGCCTCGGCATCGAGGAAGGGGCGACCCTGCTGGCGGGCGGACCGGACAAACCGACCGACCTGCCTGCGCACCTTCGCGACGGC
>AGFS01115463.1_pt1 | contig 18591 bp, 16 predicted proteins | sample 305828 | NCBI WGS metagenome assembly AGFS01 (sample SAMN02954281, study PRJNA62041) | ant fungus garden metagenome | biome: terrestrial; feature: Atta colombica fungus garden; material: fungus garden; isolation source: Atta colombica fungus garden top | host: Atta colombica | place: Panama: Gamboa...
GATATCACCCTGAACACCAACGGTGTTTTAGAAAATAGCGCAGGGAAAATCAACAGCGATAAAATGATCGCTATTGATACTGCGGGTAATAAAGTTAGTAATATCAACGGTGGCAATATTTTAGCAACCACGAATAACTATATTACCAGCGGTGAATTCGATAATAGTAATGGTAAACTGGCTGCTGGACAAACGCTGGCTGTCAATACCAGTGGTAATACTTTTACCAATACCGGAAAAGCTAAAACGGCGGGTATTGAGGCGGGTGTCGTTGCAATAGAATCAGGTGATTTTAATAATAACAACGGTCAGATTCATGCTGGCTATGTTGGCCTGAAAAATACATCGTTAAACAATAATGGCGGAACTATTGATTCAACGGGCAATGTCGAAGTTGAAAGTACTGGAAACATTGAAAACGTAACTGGTTTGATCCGTTCCAGTGCTGGTGCTGTAAAATTAACGACAACGAAAGCAGTTAAAAACAACGACAACAAATCGGCTGATACCACGGGCGGTGAATCCTTGGGTATCGTCTCAGGTAATGGCATCGAGATTGCTGCTGACTACTTATTCAACTGGGCTGGCGAAATTGCCTCAGATGGTGATGTAAATATCAAAACGACCCGTGATATCGATAACTACATGGGTAAAATTGAAAGCAGTAAGACTGTTTCAATTACTGGTCGCGACATCAATACCAGCCAATCCGGTATTAACGGAGGAGATGGTGTAAATATCGATCTCGATAATTACTACAGCCGCTTGGGGGTGATAACTTCAGTAAACGGTGATGTTACTATCAAAGCCAACACCGTGAGCACAGACAGTTCAGTCATTAAAGCTAAAAATATCAGTATCGATTCCGGAGCTGATATCGATGCTAAATATACTATGATGGTTGCTGATCAAAAACTAGCGCTTAATGCGGCAGGCAAAATCACCAGCACCGATAGCGACAAGTTCGGTTTCTATGTTGGTCAATATTTCGGTTATGGAAACCAACAAGGTGGTTTAATTGGTGGTGAGGGTGTTGATATTACGGCGAAAAGCCTGAATAACGAATCCGGTCGTATCATTGCGCAAACCGGTGATGTAAATATTAACCTGACTGGCGATCTTGCCAGTAACAAAGGGCAGATTGTTGCGAATTCCGGGAAAATGACGATTGCAGCGAAGAGAATTGCCGCTGATTATGCAACAATCTACAGTTCAGGCAACATGAAGATTGATGCCAGTGGATTATCGTCCAAAGCAAGTGGCTCTATCGCAAAAAACACGGCTACCGGTATCATCTCTTCTGATAGCGACGTATTGATTAATATCAATGGAGATTATAATAATACCGGCTGGGTGAACGCCAAAGGTAATATGACGGTAAATGCTTCTGGTTATCTGACTAATAACCATGCATTTAGTGCTGATGGTGATTTGAACCTGACGGGGAAAACCATTACTAATAACAGTGATATTGCTGCTGGAAATACGCTTAATATTTCTACAGCAAATGACCTGACCAATAACCTTGGCGCGAACATTTCGGCCAAAACAACTAACGTCACCGCTAAAAATATCTCTAACTGGGCTAACTTAGTTGCTGACAGCGAATTGAACGTCACGGCAAGTAATAACATTTATAATTACGGTAATCTGTATACCAATGGTAAAGCTGTTATCAATGCCAAAAAAATAGTCAATACTGGTTTTTGGGCTGTATTAGGTGGTGCGCAAGGATTTCAGACTACTGCTAATATTGTAAACATTTTTGGTACCGTGGTCGGTAAATAAATCAGGTAGCAGGTGAAAGCAGTAAGGGATTACTGCTTTCACATTATCAGGATATGAAATGGATATTCGACATACATTAATTATTACTTCTCTTTTTTTGGTTGCGCTTCCTGTGGCTGCTGCTGATGTTCAGTTAGGTCGTCTTATAAAAGAACAGCAAAGTAACGATAATGCGTCCTTACAAGACAGAAAAATAGAGCAGAAAGATGTGTATTCTGATGCCACAACAAAGAAATATACTGATAGCACATTCCCGCAAGAAACACCTTGTTTTCAGATCAATGAATTGATTCTTAGTGATGATTTTTTAGATAATAATGAATTAAAGAAAATAGAAAATCAGGTAGTTGGTCAATGTCTCGGAATGAATGGGCTCAAAAAGGCTGCGGTGCTGTTCCAGGATTATTATATAAACGCAGGGTATATTACTACCAGAGTTGAAATTCCAACTCAGGATTTATCAACGAAAAAATTAAAACTGACGGTTGTGCCTGGAAGAATTTCAGAGATCGTTGTTGCTGGAAATGATATAAGCAAGTGGATTTTACCTTTTTCAGTTGGCGATATTCTGAACATCCGAGATCTAGAGCAAGGCCTGGAAAACATACAGAGAACCCCTGAGGTGGATGTAAAGATCAACATTCTGCCAGGTTCCGAAAATGGTTCGAGCAAAGTAGTAATAAATACGCAGCGCAAAAAAAAATGGAGCTTAAGGGCTTCCTATAATAACTTCGGCGATCAGAGTACTGGTAGTGAACTTATCGGTGGAACAAGTTATTTATATAATGTCACAGGCTTGAGTGACCTTTTTTATCTTGCAGGGACAGGTAGCCAAACGGGTGGCTATAAGAACGTGAGTACTTATTATAGTGTGCCATTCGGTTATTATGATCTTAGTCTCTATTATAGTAAAAGTAAATCCCATCAAGGCATCGATATTGGTGCATATACTTTTGACTATATTGGCAAGACAGAATACTTCAGTCTTAAAGGCAATAGAATGCTATACCGCAATGTGAACTCAAAATTGTCTGCAAGCGCTGAACTGATCAGACGTAAGTATGACTACACATTGGGTGGGACAGAACTGGTATTGCAAAAGCGTGATATGGGTAATGTACGGTTAGGCGTAAATTATAAGAGAAACTTTACCGGGGCAGCACTGGACTCCACGGTAACCTGGCAGCGGTTTACCAAGGCGTTTGGCGGTACCGATACACCTGATATGCGCACTGGCACTGTTAGTAAAGAAAGTCAAATTGTGAACCTTAATGTGAATTACGTGAAATGGTTAACAATGTTGCCAGTTAACGCCTATTATGAACTTAATTTTGGCGCCCAGTATTCACCGGATAATTTGACGTTACAGGATCAGTTCACGATAGGCGATCGTTGGAGTGTGCGTGGTTTTCAAAATAGTGATGGGATCTATGGCAATAAAGGTTTCTTTTTACAGAACACGCTAAATGCTGTGACGGGTTATAAAGGTCTCATACCCTATATCGGTGCAGATTACGGTCAAATAATTGGTAAGTTACCTTCACAGAACCTTAGTGGCAAAAAAATAATGGGTGGTATTTTGGGTGTCAAAGGGGCTGTCAGAGCTCTGGAATATGATGCTTCGGTATCAGCCCCTTTTATCTATCCTAATAATTTGGATGTCGATGAATATAAATTAAATTTCAACTTTGCGTACCAGATTTAATTCATTGGGGGATGTGCAATGCGTATTGGTACAGATATTGTTGAAGTGGCAAGAATAGAAAAAGCCATTGCCAATGATAAGTCAGGATTTCTTCATCGAGTATTTACGGATAATGAGATCAAAGATATTGATTTTCCTTGCCCTAATTATGAGAGGGCATCAGGATTTTGGGCTGCTAAGGAGTCTCTGGTAAAAGCCATAGGGTATGGATTTAGTCACGGGATCCGTTTCCATGACATTGAGGTCGTTCATGATGAATATGGAAAACCTGAATTCATATTGTCAGGGAGTGTTAAGGAGATTCTAAATAATCAACAAATTATGAATATATCATTGAGTATTTCACACTGCCGGACATATGCGATAGCCGCAACCATAATCTATTAATAAAGGCATTCATGTAAAATGTATAGGTATAGCGATCTTGTAAGTAAAAAGGTGCTGATTACTGGTGCCAGCGGCGACATAGGTCTTGCAATTTGCGAGAAATTTCTTGAGCAAAAATGCACGGTATATGCGTTGTATAAATCAAATGTCGAGCCTTTGATTGCTCTGAAAGGAAACCATGCTAATGGCAACTTACTTAATATTTTGCCATGCGATCTCACAAGCCAGAAAGAAGTGACTGCGTTGTGTGAGCGCTTGACTGCCGAAGCCGGAAGACTGGACGTGCTGGTGAATAATACGGGGATTGTTAAGGATAGCCTCTTTGCATCAATGACCTTTGATGATTTTTATTCTGTCATTAGCATTAATTTACTTAGCTTGTTCCGGTTAACGAAGGAAGCATTAATGCTATTACGTTCAGCGGAAAATCCAGTTGTTATTAATGTCGCATCGGTGGCAGCTCTTGTACCAAGCGTTGGCCAGGCAAACTATAGCGCATCAAAAGGTGCAATATTAAGTTTTACCAGGACACTTGCCGCTGAGCTGGCGCCGCGGGGAGTACGCGTTAACGCGGTCGCGCCGGGGATGATTGAATCTAAAATGGCGAAGAAGGTTCCACGTACAGTTGTTCGTGAAGTGACTAACTCAATTCCATTAAAACGACTCGGAAAATGTGACGAGGTGGCCAACGTTATTGTTTATTTAAGTTCTTCAGCATCTAGCTATGTCATAGGGCAAACCATCGTCGTCGATGGTGGCATGGTAATGCGGTGATATATGTCTAAGTATTCAATACCACCAAAAATTTTTCTTGCTATGGGCGGCTGGCGTCAACCTTTACTCATGGTAGATAAAATAGTCGATTTTAAATACGGAGAGAATGGCTTCATCAAAGTTATAAAACATGTAACTTATAATGATCCTTATCTGCTTGGACATTTTCCGGAAGATCCCATTATGCCAGGAGCGATCATTTCTGAGATATTTGGCCAGGCAAGCGAGTATTATTCTTTTCTCACTGATATCTGTGATATTTATCAACAACACTCGGGTAAAGAACTTAGGTCATTGCGTGATATACATGCTTATATCAAGCATCCGGATATGTTGAGCATAATACATGCAAGGCGTGCTGCGGTGCGTGGAGTGTTAGCATCACAGAATTTGAAATTTAAAGAAACGGCTTACCCGGGAGATACGATTGAAGTGGTAAGCAAGCTGTCATTTTCTGATGATAGTGGGTTTAAACATTATTTAGTTACAGCTAATGTTGGCAAGAAAATTATTAGCCAGGGCGTCATTATTAACTTTAGAGAAATCATTTAATTATCCAAGGAGTTCGGTGTGACAAACATCCATGATGAAATTGATGAAAGAAAAAAAATAATCATCACGATTAAAAACGAAATTATTCAACGCCTGAATGTCCAGCGTGAGGCTCATCAAATAGATGATGATACGCCCTTGTTTGGCAATGGCTTGAAACTTGACTCTGTCGATGCAACGGAGATTATCGTTATGCTTGATAAAACCTTCAACATCCAGGTCTCAGAAGGCGATGATCCAGCCTATATGCGAAGCATAAATAATCTGGCATCTTTCATTCTAAAGAAAAAAACATCCTGAATTGATAAGGTTATATTGAAGGGTATTTTATGAAGTTACTTTCTGATCTCCATTTTAAAAACAATGCGGTTATGGGTATCTATAATCACCAATGCGTACCTTCTTCATATCATGATATTTATGAAGAGTATAAAGCTGTGCGTGAAAATGTCTTGCTGGTAGATTATTCTCATATGTCCATTACCAGTGTGATGGGGGAGGATGCATGGGCGCTTGTAAACTATTTGGTATCTGCTGATGTATCGATCATCCGTGATGAACAGGGTATTTACTCTTTGCTGCTTAACGCTGATGGAACTATCCGCGGTGATGCTTATGTTCTGTGCGCCGCTGAAGGCTATTATATTCTATCAGAGAATCTGACTGCACAAGAAGTTATAAATATCCTGAATGAAATCCTTGTTAAGGCGGATGATTTAGATATTCAGGAGATTCCAGAAATAAAATCGATGGGAGAGGATGACTGGGGCGTCATTATGCTGGAAGGGCCTTATGCCTGGGAAGTAATGGCAGAGGTTTATGGTTTTGATATCATTGGCCTACCTTATTATGAATATATGAATACCAATGATGGACTTATGGTTTTTCGTTGTGGGAAACATGGCGAATTCGCATATCAATTGATTGGTGCACAAGCAACGCTTGTCACCATGTGGATGAAGTTACAAGAAATAGGCGCCAGATATTCGCTGAAAACCGGTGGCTTAGAATATCAACGTCTGGTGAGAATTGAAAATACAGGATGGGATGAAAGTATTTACCCTCGCTATTCTACAAATCCGGTGGAACTGCAAATGCAGTGGGCTATCCAGTATGATAAAGAGGACTTTATTGGTAAGAGTGCAGTCGTGGAGTTATCGCGAAATGGCGCACAACGTAAGCTTATTGGGATCTCTCCATGCGATGAATGTTGTCAGATCGATTCAGATGATCTTGTGATGGTTAATGGACAACAGGTAGGGGTTATTATTAATGCAACATATTCGCCGGCCAGGCAAGCATGGATTGCGTTGGCCCTTATTGATGAATGTTATGCGTTAGCCGATATTTCAGGTTTTAGCCTTAAAACCGCAAATGGTGAAATCGCTGCGAAAACACAGAACTTACCCTTTATTTATAACTTGAGTTTGTTGGTTAATCCCACAACGCATAGCTTTGTTGATGCTTCGAAAGCAAAGAGCGCGTTTGCCACGGTATAACATTTAGCGATGACAATATTATATCCAGCATCGGTCGGTAGATAATAACAATCGGGATAAAGCATAACATTATGAAAACTAGTAGAAAAAGAGTGGTTATTACCGGTATGGGGATTTTGTCGTCTCTGGCTGACAACATCGCAGACTTCAGGCAAGCGCTGCTGGAGAAAAAAAATGGCATCACTGATAGTGCGCGTTTCTCTAAATGGTTTGCGAACGCCCGTGCGGCTGAAATGCTGCATCAAATTCATTGTCCCGAATTATCGAAAGAGGTTGTCTCATCGCTAGATAATGCTGCACTTTGGGCCTACAAAGTTGGTAAGGAAGCACTAGAGCAGGCAGAACTGGCAACCCATCGGGAGTGCCTGGAACAGATGGGGCTGATTGTAGGCGTTTCTTCTGCAGGCACTGAAGCATTCCTTCCGCTATTTGAGCAGCATATTCAGGACTTTTCGTTACGGAAGGCTCTTTTTTCAGGCAGCTTTTCATCGTGTTGTTCCAGCGCATCTACGTTATTAGGCCTGAAAGGAGGCGTGGAACTCGTTGCAACGGCTTGTACGGCAAGCCCGAACGCAGTCGGCATGGCTTTTGATTACATCCAAAACGGCAAAAGCAAGGCTATGCTGGCTATTGGAACGGAACCTATTTATTTACCCACCTTTGCCGGTTTTTATGCCCTGAACGTTATGCACCCGCAATCGTGTTCGCCATTTTCGGGGCATTCAGGTATGTCTATTGGCGAAGGCGCAGGGGCAATAGTCCTGGAAGAGTATGAGCATGCGGTCGCGCGTGGTGCGACGATTCTCGGCGAAATTCTCTCGTACGCCACCTCGTGTGATGCATACCATGAAACGGGGCCCGACCCGCGCGCTAGCGGCGCAGTGCAGGTCATGCAGAAAGCCATGGCGAATGCAGGTATCAAACCTGAGCAAATTGATTACGTTAATGCGCATGGTACGGGAACGCAGGCTAATGACCAAATAGAAACTCTGGCGATGAAGAAAGTTTTCTCTGGCGCCGAAAATATATTGATCAGTTCTACTAAATCGTATTTTGGCCACAATATTGGCGCCGCCGGAATTGTCGAGCTCATCGCTTGTTTAGTTACCCTTCCGCAGAAGCATGTTCTGCCAACGTTGAATTTTTCGCAGCCGCGCCCTAACTGCGATCTGGACTACGTGGCGAATGAGTTTCGACACAAAGATATCAATATCTTTATGAAGAATAACTACGCATTCGGCGGTAATAATTGCTGCATGATTGTCAGTACCAAACCATGTTCAGTTCCTCTTACCGCCTATGATGCCAAACGTGTTGTTATAACTGGGATAGGTGCCGTATCGGCTATTGGACATACGCTTAATGAAATTCTTCGCTATATCCATGAAGATGCCAGGTCGCTGGAGTTGAGCGGCGTAGTATTTCCTGATGATACGCTTGAAGAGGCTAAAGCGCTGTTGGATGTTGTAGAGAAAACTAATCAGTTTGCGGAAATATTTGGCGAAGAATATCGAGAAGCGGCCTACCGACAGCCGGAGTCAGAAAAGCACTTTAAAACTTACCAGGTGAAAGGCCTCGAACCACGTAAGCATTTACGCCGCTATGACCCACGCAAGGCAACGCGCGGCGGTACGTTTGCGCTGATTGCACTTTCAGAAGCGCTGAATAGGGCGAAACGCAAGATTAAACGTGACGGAGAGGAGCTGGGCATGGTTCTGGGAATGGCCCGTGGACCGCAAGAAACTACCTATAAGTATTTACAAAGTTTAAAGCCCGATCCGCGCAAAGTACGTACTTCAGAGTTTCCTGGTTCGCTGATGAACTCGATGACGACATTTTGTGGGATTTCGGAAGGTATAAAGGGATATACGACTACGTTAGCGACCGGTGAAAACGCCGCGCTTGGCGCATTGACTTATGGCTATGAAATTGTTCGCCAGCAACTACAGCCACAGGTCATTGTTGGCGGGGCTGATGAATATTTTCCATCGATGTCCCTGTATATGGATGCGGTGACCAACAAGATTCATATGACGTCAAATGTCGCTGATTATCAGGTATATGCCAAAGAGGAACATGGCTATGTTCCTGGTGAAGGGGCCTGTATGCTGTTATTGGAAGACGCGCGTGCAGCAGCTACCCGTGGCGCTGAAATATTGGGAGAAATTGCAGGTTATGGTAAGTCATGCAGTAATTCCTACTTTGATGCGACGCAGATTGAGGAAAAATCTACCGCAATGTCGCTGGCGATCGCTCGCGCGCTTGCCGATGCGGGTATTACCGCAAAAGAGATTGATTTAGTGTGTGGAACTAGTAGTGGCAGCGAAGTTAGCTCAATCATAGAAATTAATGCAATCTATGATTCATTCCATAGCCATAATCCACATGTTCCAGTGGTGAATTATAACGCATTTTTTGGCTTTGTTGCTTCGTCTGCAGGGCTTTTAAACCTGGCGGTGATTCTTGATTGTATTCAAAGACAATCGGTTCCTGCTATTCCATATACACAAAACTTTTCCGACGCAAGAATTAACTTTGTAAAGAAAACACGAGAAATAGCTATCAAATACGCTCTTTTAATTGGCGCTACAGAAGGCGGGAATTATTACGCTATCGTGATTAAAGGATAACAAGGTGAGCGGGAGAGCTATTATTTCTGGCTTTAGTGTATCCTTGCCATATGCTGAGAATAGTTCGCTGTTAATTCGAAATCTGCAGCAAGGAAAACGGGTACATTTGTCGCCATGGTTTATATCAGATAACCAGGCTAGAGAATGTGGATTTGCAGAGAATATATTCATTGCGAAACTACAACGAGAAAACGATAGCGCTTTTGAACTGGTGTACAAACTCATTGATGACGCCTTACTACAGGCTGGTCTTAGTAATGACAGCCTGAAAGGCAACAGAGTTAGAGTATATATTACCGGAATAGGCCCTCGTGTTGATGTTATGGATTACAGGAATTTTTATAATTACAATGATATGGAAGATGTTTCGGTAACATCTTCAATTAAAAATCTTTCTGTAAAAAATATGTCGCAGGATAATGTCTCTTATACGCTGGGGCTAAAGTATGAGTTGCAATATTTGCCGCCAAATATGAACTGTACAAGTAACTCATCATTGACGGCTATTCATTTGGTTACCAGGGCAATAGAGAGTGGAGGTATTGACCTCGGGCTTGTTATTAATATTTCAAAAATTAAATATCAGGATCTTGTATTCCTTGCAAGCCAGGGAATGTTGGACAGTAAAATTGTCCAGCCCTTCGGGGTAAACAGCAATGGTGTGCATTTTGCCGAAGGCTATAGCGTTATGTTACTGGAAAGTCAACAACACCGAATGATGCGCGGAAAAAGTCCGGGAGTATGTATTACTTCGGCATATAAGCAAATTAATGCTAGTCGAAGTAATGATGCATCCTGGCAAAGCACCAGCATTTTGAAGTTAATTCATTCATTATTAAATGATGCTGGGGTGAGAAAAGAGGACCTTTGTGCATTCATCCCTCACGGTAATGGAACCTCATCCAGTGATAAAGTTGAAGCAAAAGCGATCGCTATGTTTGCTGGTGAAACCCCGCTTCCCGTATTGGCCTATAAAGGACAAGTTGGTTATACCGCAACGGGTTCTGGGGTGATAGACCTAATTATTGGCTATCATTTACTGCTCACGAATGAATTGATTTTTCCTGTTATCAATGACGAAATCATAGATGATGTCGCTTGCCATATCTCCGTAGAAGGAGGTGTGAGGAGGCATGAAAAAAACCATCTTCTGAAGACCGGGTTAGGCGTCGATGGTTCAGTTGTTGCGTTATTAATGACAAATTTGAATAAGAGTTGTGGTTGATATGAATAGTAAGATGTATTTGTCTTCATATTCATTTCTTGAACCTGAAGAACCGTTTCATTTATATTATCCAAACTGGTTAAATGTATGGGAGTCGCATTCATTCAATACCGCGCTCAAGGCAACGGGAGCGAATGGTTGGCGATTTAAACGCTTTGGCACACGTGCCGAAATATATAATCGTGAAATCACAAGGCGACCAGATCATATACCCTATATTAATGCCATGGAAAGAGTGTCGGACGATGCTCTACATAGCTTATCAGCAAAAGAACGGATGCTACTCATGAAATCACGAACCGCCTTTATCTATATTGATTCATGGGGGGAGTCAGGCGTTTTTGAATACAATATAAGTAGCCTTAACTTATCAACTATTGATACTTTACCTAAGAATTTGATTAAGAAATTTTCTATCAACAACGTGACCTGTAAAATACGAGGTGAAAACTATGCTCTATTTCAAGCAATGGCATTGACACAGGATTATCTTGCTTGGGATGTATTTGATTTTGTCGTTATCTGCGGAGGTTACCGTGCGGTGCCGTTGTTGGCTTTTACCGCAGAAAGCCTTAGCCAAGGCGAAAGGAAAAAACATCATAAGCATGTTCCTGGCGTGAATGTGTCAATTGAAAGAGTGGGCTGCTTTATATTCAGTAGAAGAGAAAGTCATATGAGAGTGAACTGTGGTCCATATATATCTAATGGTTTAGACCGCTTGTTTGTATCACAATCAGAAAAAAATAATGATATTGACTTGGTTGCCTATGCCGGTGGTATCAATAAATTAATACCACCTTCTAACAAAGGAATCGATCTCATTACTCGTTATGGTTGTAGCGGCTGCATGACCCCTGCTTTGAGCTGGCAATACATTGCACACCACGCTTTGCATAATGGCTGTCTTCGAACCGTTATCCCTGGGGCAGTCGGTGGCTATGCTTATTTTGATACCTGGTACGAATAGAAGGCCCTATGCGCAGCAATATAACAGAATTACCTGATATATCTCTGTACGGTATACATAAATCTTATGGTCCTCAGGATAACATTACTATTGCACTGAATGATATTAATCTGGATATTGTAAAAGGTGAGTTCGTAGCATTATGTGGCCCTTCGGGAAGCGGTAAGAGTACCTTGCTTAATATACTTTCAGGTATTGATAAACCAACGGCAGGTAATGTTTTTTTCCTAGGCAAAAATCTAAATGCGCTGTCTGAAAAGAATTTAGCGCGACTCCGTAGTCATCATTTAGGGTTTATTTTTCAGTTTTTCAATTTAGTCCCGGTACTAAGTGTTTTTGATAATGTTTTTTATCCCCTGATGCTAAATGGACATTTCAATGCAAAAGAGGCGAAAGCACGGAGTCTACATTTCCTCGATAGTGTGGGCTTAGCCCACTTAGTCGGGCGAAAGCCAGGCCAATTATCAGGCGGACAACAACAGCGGGTCGCGATAGCAAGGGCGTTAGCGCATAGTCCTGAAGTCGTTGTTGCCGACGAACCGACCGGAAATTTGGATCTGGCCACTGGAGAAGCGATTCTTGACCTGCTGCTTGACATTAATCGGCGCACAGAGACGACGTTTATTATCTCCACTCATTCGACTCAGCTACAAGAGCGAGCTCGTCGGAGAGTGGAAATTAAAGATGGAGCAATAATATATGATTCAGCGAAGCAATCTTTGTAGAGTTTTGCTTCTGTGTTTAACCACGGTTATATTTTCAGCATTCGCTGAATCGATACCCACACCTGTTTCGGATCGTGTTTTACAGGATGGGTTACCAGGTGAGCCAAAAGCATTAGCATCGGTCACAGCAAATTTGCTTAAAGAATATGAACGCACTAATAACGTTGGTGTGCTGATCTTTTATTCATGGGGGATGCTGCGGCAAGCAGCTTATTACCTGAGTGTTAATGATCTGATTCACGCCTCTGAATATGCAAAGACAGGATTCTTCTATATGGATGAGTCGGTAGATGTCAATGAAGATAATTTGCTAATCAGATATTTGCGTGCGCGTGTTGATGCCTGGCTTCCAGGTAATTTGGGGCGCTGCGTGATTACGATTGAAGATACCGACTTGCTGATGAGGAATAGAGATAAATTCAGCGTCGAGATTGTTCGGAAGATTAACGAGATGCGTTTACGAGCTCTCCATCAGTGCCATAGCAAACCACAAGAAGAACAATTCCTTCAGTATCTGAGAAGCGTAGGGCAAAACCTTAAAATCGATTATGCAAATAACAATCCGCCTGCGTGGGAAATGGCTGAAGTCGTGCAGGTTATTGTTCCGGTTATTAAAGGTGATTAAATGTCAAGGGATGTGATATTCATTAATGGTATTGTGGCGTTGTTATTGCTATTTGTAGTTTATAATATCATCTTCAACTATGGTGATGCTAAATTTTCATTCCTTAATTTGCTACGGCATCAGCGTAGAACCCTTTCTACTATTTTTGCTATTGTTTTAGGTGGTGGCGCTATATTTCTATATGGCGGTTTTATCAAATACTCTTTTTGGATACTCAAGGAGCAGACGATACGAACTAATGTTGGCCATGTGCAAATTTATAATAAATCCTACTTTGAAACGGCTAATAAGAATAAAAGCCTTATTTCTGACTACATTTCACTAAAGCATAATATATTACAAAATGCCTATTTTTCTAATGCAATTTCGACAATTTCAGGTCAGCTAGAGTTTAGTGGGATTATATCTCACTACAAAAGCGAAACGTCAAGTTATTTTTCGGCGCAAGGCATTGAACCATTACCATCTCTGAAGCTAGGAGCATTTGATAAGATAGTCTTTGGAAGCGATTTATCTCGCGTAAAACATAATGAAATTACCATCGGAAGCGGTTTGGCCAAAACACTTGATAGCCACTATGGTGACTGGCTCGATATCCTGGCGGTAAATGTGGCAGGAGGACAGGGCGCTATATCAGTCAAACTCCGTGGCATCTTTGAGTCGGGAATTAAGGATTATGATGATGTTGCACTAAAGATACCTCTTGATACCGCTCAGCGAATCATGGGTACGAATGGCGTCAGTAAAATAGTTATCTTATTAAAACATGATGATGTAGCGCCATTTGTTATTAAAATGAGAGAGTTTATCGCTCAACAGAATTTACCCCTTATCGTTAAGGACTGGAAGGAAAGCTCTATTTTTTACCAGCAAGTTGAAGGCATGCTTTCGGGTATCTATTTTTTTATTAAAGTCATAGTAGCACTTATTGTGATATTTATGATCGGTAATTCAATGACGATGAATATCGTTGAGCGGACTAAAGAGATCACGACACTACGAGCCATCGGTTTACAGTCCAGTCGTGTTACGCTTTTATTCTGGTTGGAAGGTATATATATAGGCATTTTGGGGGCAATCGGTAGCCTTGCTTTTGGTTATACCATTGCTGCGATTATTAATATTTCCGGCATTGCAATGCCTCCTTCTCCAGGGCAGTCAGTTGGATATACTGCATTTATTAAAAGCAATGACGCAGAGTTAATTTGGTTTACCTTGATGTTGCCAATTTTAACGTCAGCCCTGGCTTCTATCATTCCTGCATATCGTGCATCGCGGCTTAATATTACAGATGCATTTAAATCTTCATAGAGGGCAGTATGAGAATTGGCATGTGGTATTTATTATATTTGGCAGTATTACTGCATTCAGCTGCAGTGCAAGCGACAAAAATTGATCAGCAGGCTCTGGAGATTATTCGCAGGGCGGATGAAGTTCGTTCACCAAATGAACCTTTCCGCTATGAAGTGACCGTGTTGGAGTTTAAAGAGGGAGTTGATGAACCTGAAAATAAACAATCTCTCGATATTTCAATGCGATTTATTAAGCCGAGGAACGGTATTAAAGCTGACGCTCGTTCATTGATACGCTTTACTTATCCTCCGCGAGATAAAGGTAAAGTCATGTTATCTGATTGGTATGATTTATGGTTTTATACACCTGAGCTTCGAAGGCCAGTTCCCATTTCGCGTTCACAACGCTTAATAGGCCAGATCTCTAATGGTGATGTTATCGTAACGAACTTCGAATATGCCTATGATTCGACGCTGGAGGGTGAGGAGCCTTGTGGTGATAAAATATGCTATCGGTTATCTCTTATTCGTAAATCTGAGGCCGTTACTTATCCAAAAGTGATTTACCTGGTAGAAAAAAACGCCGAGTATCGACCATTTAAGGCATCATATTACTCACTTGATAATCAATTACTCAAGAGTGTTTTGTATAAAAACTATCAAATGGTATTGGGAATGTACCGGCCAACAGAAATTATTGTGCAGAATACTCGGTATGAAAAGGGATATTCTGTCATGAAGTATAGTAATGTTCGCCTTGAGTCCTTACCAGAATTTCACTTCACGAAGGAGTTCATTCAGAGGGAAGCAAAGTGAAATTGCTTCGGGCCGTATTACTATCAATTCTAACATTAATACCGTTGTTGGGGATGGCAGATTGTCTTACCGCGGATGAAATACAACAAAATGGTCAATTGGTTTTGATGGGGCAAACATCCTTTACACATAAAAATGAGTCTCTATGGCGCATCAGTGGATCTAACCCGTATACCACTGATAACGCCTATAATAATATTTCACTTAACGTCTCTAGCTCTTGTGACATTATTGATGATGTGTTGGCTGTGGATTTTTCATTATATGGCTTTGGATATCATCCGATGAACGAGGTGGGACTATTCGAAGAAGATAATAGTCGCTCTAAAATATTAATCGATAGGCTAAAGCTGAACGCAACATTATCTGAAAACGTCAGTCTCGAAGGCGGAAAACTTAGACCGCATTCCGGCGCTTTTCATTTAAGATCGCCTGCAGCATTGTTGACGACTTATTATGCCGGATTTAAACCTACCAGAATATTCGACCCCGGATTTAACGCCACCTATAATGAGCCGTTTTGGGGGGGGCGGATCTCAGAAGAGTTCCGCGATTATGCATTCTCATTTACCATCATACCCAAATTGGCGAGTATTGATGAATATTATGAGTCATCCAGCAACTGGACAGCCAATCAACGGAGCAACAGCAGTGAGTATTATTTATTAAGTTACTCCGATTATCGACTTGCTAATCATCGACTGGCAGCAGATGTGATGCTTGGCGATTCACCTTCGTTGGCCCTGGCGGATAGCTACAATATAACTCCTCAGTTTGTTGTCAACGTAGAGGCGGCTTTACACAAAAATCAACAGTGGCGGCATTTTTCCCGTGAAAAACGAGATGCAGTATTATCTGGAAAATATCCTTCATCGCTTTATGCTCAGGATGATAAAAAAAACTATGAATTAGCCGTTGGCGGCCAGTATACCACTGACCTTTTTAGTGTATTAGGTATCGAATACTATTATCAGAGTGAAGGATACTCAAAAGCGGCATGGCGAGAGCAGACCGACTTTATTAAACTATTAAGTAATAAAACTGGCTTGTCCAGTTTAGACAAAGTATTTGATGATTATAAGTATCTGATGGGGTCAGAAATAAGTAATACAGGAAATAAAGGGATGTTACAAGGACGACATTATATTAATTCGTGGCTAAGTTTACAGAATACAGATCATTCAACTTTTCAGCCCTATCTGGTGATGAACTTAGTTGATGGTAGTGCATTAATTGGCACCCATTATATCAAGCCGGTAAAAGGGTTGGGCGAACGGGTAGAGATTTATTCGGGGTTTTATAGCGCATTAGGTCATCGTGATTCTGAGTTCGCACTTTTTGGCGAGACCCTCGGAGTCTATATTGGATTTAAATACTATTTATAAGGATATATTGTCTATGACAAAGTTATCAGAGCAACCATTGGTGCTTATTTTCGCCGGTCAGGGAAATCCTGTAATTGGAATGGGATCAGATTTATGGGATCTAAACGCAACCACCAGACAAATCTGGGATTGCGCTAGTGATGTAACAGGGTTGGATCTTCGTCGGTTATGTTTGAAAGGGCCAATGAATCGTCTGGTGAAAACGACGACACAGCAGGCAGCTGTGACGGCTATCAACGTTACGCTCTATAGTCTTTATGCTGAGCAATTTTCTGACGCTAACATCGTGGGTTCATGTGGGCATAGTGTTGGTGAATATAGCGCACTCTACGCGGCCGGTGCTTTAACGCTGGAGAATGTGTTCAAACTAATATCAGCGCGCTCAACAATCATGGATGATTTAAGTCATATTCGTAAAGGCGCAATGCTAGCGGTGAGAGGTGCCGATTATCAAACGATAAGCCAGTTGATTAACGATTCCGCAAGCCCGGTTGTGGTGAGTTGTGATAATAGTCCCTTTCAGCAGGTGGTTGGCGGAACGCTGCCAGATTTAAGCGAATTCGCCGGGGTACTCATGGGAGCAGGCCTGGAAACGGTTAAGTTGGGCGTTAGCGGTGCCTGGCACACGCCACTAATGGCTGAAGGAGTTCAGCTTATGCGGGATGCCCTGGAGGTGGTGGAAATGGTACGGCCAAATTATCCTGTACTAATGAATGTTACCGGGCGCGAAGAAGGTGACCCTGAGATAATTAAAAACAACTTATCGTTGCATTTGACCCATACCGTACAATGGACAGCATCTATGACTGCTTTTTTACAACACACTCCCGTCGTCAGGTTCGTTGAAATCAGCAATAAAGCGTATCTTGGACAATTACTAAATGATTTCGATGATTTCTCGGCAGAGTATTTTATTCATTGTCGAAAAATATTGGGGGCGTAACGAGGCTAGCATGATTCCGGATTATTTAACTTTTATTCGTCGACAGGATCGTTCGCTTTTACCCTATTTGTACTTTATTTGTACGATGCTGATTGCATTCTACGTGAAAAACAGAGGGTATCTTTTGACCGTGGAAGATGCATTCCCTGTCAGCGCCATTTTTTCGTTAACTATGTTTAGCTTTGTTTATGAACTTAAAGCGTATTGGGCTTACAAATATGCGATAAAAAATATCAACTTTTCTTGGTTTCAGGGAAAAAAGTATTCGCAATGTGAGGCCATACTATGGCATCCGCTTGTTGCTACAGCTTGCTGTTTACTAGGGTGCTATCTGGTTGTGAAGGGATTTCTACTCTTCTTTTCAAGCATTCTCGCGATGGTCTGTATTGTCATCTTTGTGCCGATAATAGTCTATATGATGTGCTGGTTCGCCAGGAATTGTTACGTCAAACAGTTACAGCAGGCAACTGTGTATACGCTTAGATACCGTAATCTCCATCATTATGCTTGCTTAAATGTTACCGTAACTTTTATGACCAGTTTTCTGGTTATCAGCCCCTTAATCGAGGATGAAGATTTTTCCTTATCCAATGGTTTTTTTTCTGCAAAGTTGATAGTTGCTATGCTGATTCTTTGTTCAGCGATACTGGCAGTTAATTTGATTTTTGCTCACCCATCCAGGCGTTATACTTTTTTAGGACGGCTTTTTCAGAAAGAGTTTGATGTGAACCTGGCTAAAACTATCCCATTTACCGTAATGTATAGGAAATCGCTATGGTTGCGGTTAGTTATTTTATTTATTCTTCAACTGTTATGGATCGTAATTTTTAGCCTGTTGCTGAAATTATTAGGGTGGGAAATGTATTTTTATTTCTATTTTATTTTATGCATGATACCGGCGATGGGATACTTTTATTTACATGTTTACTGGCGCTGGCATGATGATTACATGACGGCATGTGATATGTATCTCAGATGTGGCGAAAATAATAATTAACATCAGAAAATATGGCCAGTCAGAAAACTGACTGGCCATATGCTATTTAGCTCTGCAGGGCCTCAACAACACCACCCCAGTCAGTAGCAGCATTATAAACAAAGTTTGACCAAACCCCTGATTCAGCATACAGCAGGGAGTTGATATGGTCAGTTATAATGCTTCCCAGGCTAGATGGCGAACCGCCAAGAATATTAGAAACCAGATCAATAGTGGTTTCCAGAGCGGAGGAGGCCAGAATCATACCTGCGTTAATACCTGCTGCTACCAGGCCCAGCGCT
>AGFS01021767.1_pt1 | contig 18235 bp, 16 predicted proteins | sample 305828 | NCBI WGS metagenome assembly AGFS01 (sample SAMN02954281, study PRJNA62041) | ant fungus garden metagenome | biome: terrestrial; feature: Atta colombica fungus garden; material: fungus garden; isolation source: Atta colombica fungus garden top | host: Atta colombica | place: Panama: Gamboa...
AGTGAGATCTGCCCTTTGCAAACTTAATTTAACATTTGACAAACAATTTGTTTGCATACAGATTCGATAGTATGGACATTATATTTGACAGTCGACGTCCGCGAACGCAAACCCAAAACGGTGGTAAATCATGGAAACCAATATCGTAGAAGTTGAGAACTTTGTTCAGCAGTCGGAAGAGAGGCGGGGCAGCGCATTTAGCCAGGAGGTGAAGCGCTATCTTGAGCAGTACCCGAATACGCAGTTTATCGACGTTTTGCTTACCGATCTTAACGGCTGCTTCCGCGGGAAGCGCATCCCGGTGGCGGGGTTAGCCAAGCTGGAGAAGGGCTGTTATTTCCCTGCGTCGGTGTTTGCGATGGATATTCTCGGCAACGTTGTAGAAGAGGCCGGTCTGGGGCAAGAGCTGGGCGAGCCGGACTGCACCTGCGTGCCGGTTCTGGGCACCCTGACGCCTTCCGCCGCCGATCCCGAATACATTGGCCAGGTCCAGCTGACGATGATGGATGAAGATGGCGCTCCCTTTGACGCTGAGCCACGCAACGTACTGAACCGCCTCTGGCAGCAGCTGCGCCAGCGCGGGCTGTTCCCGGTGGTAGCGGTAGAGCTGGAGTTCTATTTACTTGACCGTCAGCGCGATGCCGAAGGCTACCTGCAGCCGCCGTGCGCGCCGGGCACCGACGTGCGCAATACCCAGAGCCAGGTCTACTCCGTGGATAACCTCAACCATTTTGCCGACGTGCTGAACGACATCGACGAGCTGGCGCAGCTGCAGCTGATCCCGGCGGACGGCGCGGTGGCGGAAGCATCGCCCGGCCAGTTTGAAATCAACCTGCACCATACCGAAAACGTGCTCGACGCCTGCGACGACGCGCTGGCGTTAAAACGCCTCGTGCGTCTGATGGCGGAAAAACATAAGATGCACGCCACCTTTATGGCTAAACCCTATGAAGAGCACGCGGGAAGCGGGATGCATATCCACATCAGCATGCAAAACGCCAAGGGCGAAAACCTGCTGGCGGATAAGGACGGCGAGGATTCCGCGCTGCTCAAGCGCGTGCTGGCGGGGATGATCGATCTGATGCCCGCGTCGATGGCGCTGCTGGCGCCGAACGTCAACTCGTACCGCCGCTTCCAGCCGGGCATGTACGTGCCGACGCAGGCGTCGTGGGGGCACAACAACCGCACCGTCGCCCTGCGCATTCCGTGCGGCGACCGCCATAACCACCGCGTGGAGTATCGCGTAGCGGGCGCGGACGCCAACCCGTACCTGGTGATGGCGGCGATTTTTGCCGGCATTCTGCACGGCCTGGACAACGATTTACCGCTTCAGGAAGAGGTGGAAGGCAACGGGCTTGAGCAGGACGGCCTGCCGTTCCCGATTCGCCAGAGCGACGCGCTGTGGGAATTTATGCAAAACGACGACCTGCGCGAGCGGCTGGGCGAACGTTTTTGCCATATTTACCACGCCTGTAAAAACGATGAATTACTGCAGTTTGAGCGTCTTATCACAGAAACCGAAATTGAGTGGATGTTGAAAAACGCCTGATGACGGCCCCCGCAAGGGGCCAGCTTTACCCCTCTAATCAGTAGCATCATACGGCCTGCGCGGAGCCTGGCCGAAAACCTGCTGGAAACCCAGCCATTTCCCGGTTGTCGCGTTATGGAGCGCAGGCGGCAACGGGGCTTCAGTTAACGACACTGTGTGTGACGAGGAAATGAAATGATGCAGATGTTCAAATATCCGCAAGGAGAGGGGGGCCTGTGCGCCCGCCGTCATGAATGCGAGCCGGATCCGGCCCGCGGCGCTTCTCACCTTCACGTTCTAGCTTCACCTCCCTTGCTCTACGGGGTTGTCAAAAGGCGTATGCCCCGACAGCTCGCGGTAAGCACGGGAGGGCGGGTCTATGGCGACTAATACCTCTCTGAACGTTCCGGCCGCCGCGGAAAAACCCCGGCTGCGTAAATCGCTCAAGCTCTGGCAGGTGGTGATGATGGGCCTGGCCTATCTCACGCCGATGACGGTGTTTGACACCTTCGGGATCGTCTCCGGCATCAGCAACGGCCACGTCCCGGCCTCCTATCTGCTGGCGCTGGCGGGCGTGCTGTTCACCGCCATCAGCTATGGCAAGCTGGTGCGCCAGTTCCCGGAAGCGGGGTCGGCCTATACCTACGCGCAAAAATCGATTGGCCCCCACGTCGGCTTTATGGTCGGCTGGTCGTCGCTGCTGGACTACCTCTTTTTACCGATGATTAACGTCCTGCTGGCGAAAATCTACCTTGCCGCCATGTTCCCGGACGTGCCGCAGTGGATTTGGGTAGTGACCTTCGTGACCATCCTGACGCTGGCGAACCTCAAGAGCGTGAGCCTGGTGGCGAACTTCAATACCCTGTTCGTGCTGGTGCAGGTGTCGATCATGGTGGTGTTCGTGGTGCTTGTGGTGCAGGGGCTGCACAAGGGCGAGGGGGTGGGCACCGTCTGGTCGCTGCAGCCGTTTATCAGCCAGAACGCGCACTTAATCCCGATTATTACCGGGGCGACCATCGTCTGCTTCTCGTTCCTCGGCTTTGACGCGGTGACCACGCTCTCCGAGGAGACGCCGAACGCCGGGAAGGTTATCCCGAAAGCGATTTTCCTGACCGCGCTGTACGGCGGGCTGATCTTCATCGTTGCGTCGTTCTTTATGCAGCTGTTTTTCCCGGACATCAGCCGCTTCAAGAACCCGGACGCGGCGCTGCCGGAAATTGCGCTGTACGTCGGCGGCAAGCTGTTCCAGTCCATCTTCCTCTGCACTACCTTTGTGAATACGCTGGCGTCGGGGCTGGCCTCGCACGCCAGCGTGTCGCGGCTGCTGTACGTGATGGGGCGCGACAACGTCTTCCCGGAGCGGGTGTTTGGCTATGTTCATCCGAAGTGGCGCACGCCCGCGCTGAACGTGATCATGGTTGGCGTGGTTGCGCTGTCGGCGCTGTTCTTCGACCTGGTGACCGCGACGGCGCTGATCAACTTCGGCGCGCTGGTGGCCTTTACCTTTGTGAACCTGTCGGTGTTCAACCACTTCTGGCGCCGCAAGGGCTATAACAAAACGTGGAAAGACCGCTTTCACTATCTGCTGCTGCCGATGATCGGCGCGGTGACGGTCGGCGTGCTGTGGATCAACCTGGAGGCCACCTCGCTGACGCTCGGCCTGGTGTGGGCCTCACTCGGGGTGCTTTATCTTACCTACCTGACCCGCCGCTTCCGCAGGCCGCCGCCGCAGTTTGCCGCGGGTAAAACCGAGCAGGCCTGGGAATCCTAGCCCGCAACGACGCGAGCCTCCCGCGCTTCGGGAGGCTCGCGTCACGCTTACGACAGTCCCAGCGTGTACTGGGCAATTTTGAAGTAGATAATCAGCCCCGTACCGTCGATAAGGGTGGCGATAAAACGGCGCGGACACCACCGCTGGGTCGATGCCGCAGCGCTTGAGCACCATCGGAATAATCGACGACACAATCGCGCTCCACAGGGTGATACAGATCAGCGTCAGGCTGACGATAAGCGTGATCTCCAGCCCAATCCCCATCATCCAGGCGCGGAAACAGCCCGCCAGGCCCAGCGTCACCGCAATCATAAACGAGGTCGTCATCTCTTTGCGCAGCACGCGGCCCACGTCCTTTAGCCCCACCTCGCCCAGCGCCATGGCGCGCACCAGCGTCGAGGTGATCTGCGTGCCGCTGTTCCCGCCGGTGCCGATCAGCAGCGGGATAAAGAACGCCAGCGCGATGGCGGACTCCAGCGCCTCTTCAAAGTGCTGAATGACCGAGCTGGTGTACGCTTCCGCGACGAACAGCAGCAGCAGCCAGACGGAGCGCTTTTTCCACAGGCTGACCGGGCTGGTTTCCAGATAGGGCTTTTCCAGCGGCAGCGTCGCCCCCTGAAGCTGGGCATCTTCCGTCACGTCATCTTCCAGCAGGTGGGCGATTTCACGCTCGGTCAGGCAGCCGACCAGCTTGCCGTGCGTGACCACCGGCACCACGTCCGCCTCGCCGTGGGCCAGCAGCCTGGCCACGTCGGCGCGCTTATCTTCCGGCTTGACCTGAATAAAATGGGAAATCATCAGCGCCTTTACGGGCTGCACCGCATCCGCTGCCTGCAGCAGTTTACGCACGGCAATCATGCCCGCCAGACGGCCGCTGTCCTCGATGAAAATATGCGATGGAATATCGTCGCTTTTTAATTTTTCAAAAAACTGCTCGCGCGCCAGCGCCACGCAAAGTGAAATATCAATAACGATAAAATCGGTATTCATATATTGCGCGATCGCGCTGTCGATGAATGCCGGATTCTGATTGTGAATAGCGAAAGACATAGTAAATTCCCTTTGAATAATAACATCTCTCAGGGGCGAGCAAGACAGGGCATATCGTAGAGGAGATCCCCACGTCCTGGGTTCAGCACTGTACACCGTATCCTTGAATAAGGAAGTTATACTGACAAAGCCTTGATTCGACAGTGCCTGTTTTACCCTGTGCCGGTTCTCTCGAACCCACCAGAGCGATAACGTGTATTTGTACAGGAGCCTCGCCATAACGAGATCGTAATAATGCGTAAGGAATAATACGCATTTTTTTACCGCGTGCCGCGCAATTTTAATGACGTTTAAGAAACGTTTAAAAGAATATATTTTATGCGTTTATTGACGAACGGTTTAATAAAGACTCTGGAAAATTACGGGTTATTCCGCTATTCGTTATCCGGCACGCGCTGGCGAATTTCCTCGGGATAATGCTGGGCAAAAGAGGCGTGCAGATAACGTCTCATGCGGCACGCCTCAGGCCCGGCGTGGAAACGTCCTGTCGAATGCGGTACAGTCCGTTCAGGGTAATAGTTTACTTTCAAACTCCGATTTTGAGATGACGAGGAGCCAGCGTAATGCCCCTATCCGACGCCGGGCCGAAGCCGGATTTAACCATCGGCTTTCTGCTGATGCCCCAGTTCACCCTCGCTTCCGTCGCCGGGCTGGTGGAGTCTTTGCGCTTTGCGGCGGACGAATCCTTCTCCAGCCGCCAGATATTCTGCCGCTGGGAGTGGATGACCTGCGATAACCAGCCGGTCACGGCCAGCTGCGGCCTGCCGGTTTCCCCGACGGCGACGCTCGATTTCACTAAGCAGTGGGATTACTTTGTGGTGGCGGGCGGTCTGCTCGAAGAGACGCGCCATCCGCCTCGCTGGCTGCTGCAGGCGCTGCGCGACCTGCACGCGAGAAATATTCCGATTATCACCCTGTGCAGCGGGGCCTTTGTGGCCGGTAACGCCGGCCTGCTGGACGGGCGTCACTGCGCGATCCACTTCACCACCCGGGACGAGTTTCGGATGCGATTTCCGAAGGCGATCCCGGTCATCGATAAAACCTACATTAAGGACGGCGGGATTATCTCCTGTCCCGGCGGCACGGCGATCGATCTTGCCGCCGACCTGATCCGCCAGCACTGCGGGCTGGTTCGCTCCCAGAAGGTGCTGAAATATCTGCTGGTGGACGATGCCCCCCAGCCCGCCAGAAGGGCAAAGCAAAAAGTCCCGCTCAACGCCCCGGACGTGTATGAAAACGAGCTGGTAAGCAGGGTGATTGGCTTTATGAAGCACCACCTCGATTCACCGATCCCGCTGAGCGAGGTGGCGGAGTTTGCGGGCGTCACCTTCCGCCAGCTGAACCTGATCTTTACCCAGTGTACCGGCCATTCCGCGGCCGTGTACTGGCGCACCCTGCGTCTTGAACAGGCGCGCAAGCTGATGGCGGACTCCAGCAACAGCATCACGGCCATCGCCGCCGCCACCGGCTTTTCGGACGCCTCGCATCTGATTGCGTGGTTTCGCAAGCAGTACGGCGAAACGCCCAGCTCGTTTCGCAAGCGGCGCAGGGAGGTTGAGAAGCTGGTGAGGGAATAAGGCCAGGCGCGGTGCGGCCTGGCATAACGCGCTAGAAGCTCTGCCGTTTCTGCATCCCCGCCTGCATCGACACCCCGTCGCGCGCAGGCTTCTCCTCAAGCGATGAGGCCTCTTCCAGGCTGCGGGCGGTGGTCTCCGGCGCGAGGAACCACGACACTACCAGGCCAAAGAAGGTGATGGCCGCCGCAATATACATCGTCGGGCCGATGCCCAGGCTTTGCAGCGATACCGGCACCAGCCAGGTGCCCACGGCTGCGCCAATGCGCGACAGCGAGGTGCCAACGCCGACCGCCCCCGCGCGGATCTCGGTGGGGAAAATCTCGTTCGGGTAGACCAGCTGCAGCACCTGCGCGCCGCCGATGAACAGGGCGTACAGGCCAAACATCAGCAGGATCAGCGCGGAGGGGCCGTCGCGCAGCATCCCTAACAGCAGCAGCGCCAGGCCTGACCACAGGAAGCTGTGCAGCAACAGCCTGCGACGGCCGAGAACGTTGACCAGGCGAGTGGCGATAACGCAGCCGACGACAAACAGCAGCGTAATGGCAACCGAGCCGTAGGATGCCCAGCCGCCGGTGAGGTGTAGCGCGTCCAGCACCTTCGGCGCAAAGGCGTACACGGCGAAAACCGGGATGACGGAGCAGGTCCAGAAGACGGTAACGAACGCCATCCGCTTGCCGTAACCGGAATGCAGCAGGCTGGCAAAGGAGAGGTTTTTGCTCTCGGCCTGCGCGGGCAGGTTATCCAGACCAAAGTCGGGGCCGTAGACGCGGCGAATTATCGCTTCGGCCTCCGCGTGACGGCCTTTGCTCATCAGCCAGCGCGGCGATTCCGGGGTACCCAGACGCACCAGAAACAGCAGGACGCCAATAACGGCGGTGCTCGCCAGCGTCAGACGCCAGGCGTCAGGCCCGCCAAACCGCAGGATCGCTTCGCCCGTCAGATAGGCGGTTGCCGCCCCCGCGAACCACAGAATGGTCAGGGTGGCGAGGCAGGGACCGCGGTTTTTCTTTGGCAGAAACTCCACCAGGAAGGCGGTCGCTACCGGGTATTCAATCCCCACGGCCACGCCGTTCATAAAGCGCAGGGCAAAGAGCATTTCGCCGCTCTGCACCCAGTACTGCGCCACGGAGCAGACCACAAACAGCGTCGGGCCCACGAAATAGAGCACGCGGCGACCGAGGCGGTCGGTTAGCGCGCCGCCGATAAAGCCGCCGAAGAAAATGCCGATCAGCGCCGAGGCGGCGATCAGCCCCTCCCAGAAGGCGCTCAGGCCCAGCGCGGGAGAGACTTTCATCATCGCGATGCCGATAATGCTCAGCACGTAGCCATCAACAAAGGAGCCGCCGCCCGAGCGCACGGTCAAAAGCCGGTGGAAGCGGTTAAGGGGGACATCTTCTACAGAAATTGTTTTTGACATGGTAACTCCTGTCTTTCCCCGACGTCGTTGAATATACGCTTGTTATTATCCTTAAAAGCGATGAAGGCTAATAACAGGCGCACGCATCCGGAGCCGTTATTCAAACGATCGGGGAATAAATGTAGGTCAGGTAAAATAAATACTGCGTTATGAGTAAAAACGCTTTTCTGTTATTGCGGGACTTTCATTATTCATACTCCTCCGGTGCAGGATGGTCGGATAAGATGTTTTTTTATTATTAAGGTCTTACTTGCCTTCATTAATGACGGGTAATGTCTTTGCGGCCACGCTGCGGGTAGACCACCAGCACATCAGCGACCCCAGGCTCACCATGGCGGTGCCCTGCCAGAAGGAGAGCGTCAGGTGTGAGTTCAGCATAAACGCGGCGAGCACCGCCGAGATAATCGGAATAAAATACGAGGCGGCGGCCAGCACCGTTACGTTGCCGTGGAGAATACCCACGTTCCAGGCGGCGTAACCAAATCCCATTGCGATGGCGGCCAGCAGCAGGCTTATCCAGGCGTGCCAGGAGAGCACAAATTCTGGCTGCGGCGACGTCAGGTATTTTATCCATAAGGTCAGGGCGGTTAAAATAAAGAACAGGGTGATCCCGTTGCTGCCCTTGGCGATTATTTTGGTGACCACGCAGTATATGGCCCAAATAATGGCGCCGCTAAAGGCCAAACCGTAGCTGAGCGGGTTTTCCATCACGTTGCGGCTCATCTCGCTGAACGAAAATCCCTGCTCACCGCCCAATACCCGGCATATTCCGGCGACCGCCAGGATCACGCCCGGAATAATCAGCGGGCGGGTCTTTTGCCGGTTGACGATCACCGCCAGCAGAATAGTCATGCTCGGCCAGAGATAGTTCACCATGCCGACCTCAATCGCCTGACGGCCTGAATGGGTAAAGCCCAGCGACAGGGAGAGGCAAAGCTCATAGCAAACAAAAAGCAGGCTGCCGAGGATCAGGTAGCTCGGCGGAAACTGCCGCAGCCTGGGGAAGCCAACGGTGAACAGCAGCAGCACCGCGCTGCAGCTGTAAATCAGCGCCGCGCCGCCCACCGGCCCGAAGCCTTCGCTCACGCGTTTGATCAGCCCAACGATCGCGCTCCACAGCAGGATGGCGATCAGTCCGATGAGCGTGGCTTTTTTCTGCGGCATACCCTGTACCTCTGTTTACATTTGCATCACAACCGGATCGGCTGACTGTTAAATTCTGGTTAAATATTTTTCTTAAAACTATGCCGCCGTCGGGACGCTGTAAATACGTCTCAGGAGCCCATCATTCCGGAATGTGATCGCTATCTGAAATCATGTAGAAAATTACTACGCAGAAAATCAATAAATAAGTGATTGATATTAAATATTTTTAATGATTGATGATGTAGAAATCTACTATTAAAGCGTATTAACTTTGTATTTTTAATGTATACAAAAAATATTCATTCGTTGACCTCCTTCACGCCAGTGTGCAAATTTTTAACAAACGCAGCCTGACGTGCTGCCGTACCGACCCCATGGTCGCGCATTTATCTGGAGGTTAACGTGTTCACATTTGAAGGTATCTACACCCCGGCAATTACCCCTTACGCGGCCGATGGCAGCATTGATTTCGCGCGCTTCGCCGAGGTGCTGGAGAGCCTGATTGAGGCCCGCGTGCACGGCATCATCATCGGCGGCTCGACGGGCGAGTACTATGCCCAAAGCGCGCAGGAGCGGAAGGCGCTGGCCGAGCGAGCGCGCCAGGTCATTGGCAACCGCCTGCCGCTGATTGTCGGCACCGGAGCCATTCGCACCGAGGACGCGGTGGATTACGCGAAGCACGCCCGCGAAATCAAGGCCGATGCGATTCTGGTTACTTCGCCGCCGTACGCGCTGCCGACCGAGCTGGAAAACGCCCACCACGCGCTGACGGTCGATAAAGCCGCCCAGCTGCCGATCATGCTCTACAACTACCCGGGCCGCATGGGGATCACCATGGGCGAAACCTACTTCCGCGAGGTGAGCCGCTCCTCTAACGTCGTCGCCATCAAAGAAAGCTCGGGGGACTTCAATAACCTGCACCTGCTGGCCTGCACCTTCCCGGCTATCGCGCTCTCCTGCGGCTGGGACGATCAGGCGCTGGAGTTCTTCGCCTGGGGCGCGCGCAGCTGGGTATGCGCCGGGTCGAACTTTATTCCGCGTGAACACGTGGCGCTGTATGAGGCCTGCGTGGTGGAAAAAGACTTCGACAAAGGCCGCAAAATCATGGCGGCCATGATGCCGCTGATGCATTTCCTCGACGGCGGCAAGTTTGTGCAGTCCATCCGCTACGGCTGCGAGCTGAACGGCCTGACGTCCGGCCAGGTTCGCGCCCCGCTGCAGGATCTTGATGAAGAAGAAAAAGCGCAGCTGAAGGCGGTGATCGCCGACGTTAAACGCAACGTGGCGGCGGCAGCGTCGGCGTAAGGAGGAAAAATGAAACAGCTTCAGACGCTCGGGGACGTGACGCGCCTTGCGAACGATCTTCAGATCCCGAACAAGGCCTTTATTAACGGCGCTTTTACCGCCGCCCGTTCAGGTGAAACCCTGACGACCCATAATCCGGCAACCGGTGAGCCCATTACCGCCATCGCCGCCTGCGATGAGCGCGACGTGAACGCGGCGGTCGGCGCGGCGCGTGATGCGTTCGACTCCGGCAGCTGGCGCAGGCTGGCCCCCGGCGAGCGCAAGGCGGTGCTGCTCAGGCTGGCGGCGCTGATGGAGCAGGAGCGTGAGCCGCTGGCGGCGCTGGAAAGCCTCGACAGCGGCAAGCCGTTCAGCGAGTGCCTGGCGGTGGACGTGCCGGAAACCATTCACGTTCTGAAGTGGCACGCCGAAGCCATAGACAAGCTGTATGACCATACCGCGCCGACGGGCAGCGCGCTGGCGCTGGTGGTCCGCGAGCCGATTGGCGTGGTGGGCTGCGTTCTGCCGTGGAACTTCCCGCTGCTGATGCTCGCCTGGAAGATCGGTCCGGCCCTGGCGGCGGGCTGCTCCGTGGTGGTGAAACCGGCAGAGCAGACCTCGCTAACGTCGCTGCGCGTGGCGGAACTGGCGCATGAAGCGGGCGTTCCGGCGGGCGTGCTGAACATCGTCACCGGAACCGGAAAGGCGGTCGGCGAACCGATTGGCCTGCATCCCGACATCGACATGGTCAGCTTCACCGGGTCGACCGCGACCGGGCGTCGCTTCCTGCACTACGCCGCGGAATCTAACCTGAAAAAGATCGTACTGGAGTGCGGCGGCAAAAACCCGGCGCTGGTGTTTAACGATGCCGACGATATCGCCGCGGTTGCCGGACATGTGCTTAACGGCGCGTTCTGGAACATGGGCGAGAACTGCTCCGCCACGTCGCGCCTGCTGGTGCAGGAAGAGGTGAAAGAGGCGCTGCTGGCGGAGATGGCGAAGCAGATCGGCGGCTGGACGATGGGCAATCCGCTCGATCCAAATAACCGTCTGGGGACGATGGTCTCGCCGGAACACTTCAGCAAGGTGAGCGGCTACCTTGATGTTGCGCGCCGGGAAGGGCTGCGCGTGCTGCACGGCGGCGGCACGGAGCAGGGGGCCTACGTTCAGCCGACGGTGATTGACGGCGTGACGCCGCAAAGCGCGCTGTTCCGCGAGGAGATCTTCGGCCCGGTTCTGTGCGTGACGACCTTTAAAACCGAAGCCGAAGCGGTTGCGCTGGCGAACGACACCCCTTACGGGCTGGCGGCGTCGGTCTACACCGGCAGGCTCAACCGCGCCGTTCGCGTTTCCCGCGCCATCCGCGCCGGGACGGTGACCGTCAACTGCTTCGGGGAAGGCGACGCCACAACGCCGTTTGGCGGCTACAAGCAGTCTGGCTTTGGCGGACGCGATAAATCCGCCTTTGCGCTCGATCAGTACACCGAGCTGAAAACCATCTGGATTGACGTTCCTGACGAGGATGCCTGAGAGAATTTGCCGTCGCGCGCCTTTATCTGTAGGTTAATCAGCATTACAGGCAGTTTCTGGAGGCGATAATGAGAACGGGCAAAGCCGCGCTGTATGAGGATCTTAAGCGGCTTATCTTGACGATGGAACTGGATCCCGATGCGCTGCTGGATGAAGCCAGCCTGACGGCGCAGTACGGCCTGTCGCGCACTCCGGTGCGCGAAGTGTTTCAGCGCCTCGCGGGGGAAGGGTATCTCGAGATTGTCGAAAAGCGGGGCGTAAGGGTGATCCCCATGAGCCACGCCACGCTGCGCAACTTTTTTCTCGTGGCCCCGATGATCTATGCGGCGGTGGGGCGTCTTGCGGTGCAGCACTACAAGCCTGCGCAGCTAAAGGCGCTGAAAGAGACGCAAAAGCGCTTTCGCAAAGCGGTGCAGAACCACGATGCCGAAGCGCTGGCGCTGGAGAACAACCGTTTTCACGAGATCATGGGCGAGATGGCGGCGAATCCCTATCTGCAGCCGAGCCTTGGCCGCCTGCTGATTGACCATTGTCGCATCGGCCATACCTTTTTCCGCCCGCAGAATGAGGACATGGAGCGGCGGCTGCAGCTGTCCGCCGACCATCACGATGCGTTTATCGCCGCGCTGGACGCGCGCGACGAGCAGAAGGTGGTAGACCTGGTATTTGAACACTGGGAATTGTCCCGGGAGAACATGGAGATCTTCATCGCGCCGCAGGGGCTTAAGGCCGATGAGCGCGTTTAGCCAACCGATCGCGCTCGCCTGACGTTTCGCCCGCGGCGTTCGCTGGCGGGCGTTTTACACCGTATGACCTCTCTTTTCACGCCGCTCGCCGGGGGCTTTCGCACGCCTTTATTAACCTTAATTTAACTATTTTTATACTTGTTGTATGCATGAGATATACATCACGTATTCGTTTTCCGGGTCTGGCTACCATGATTTTCAGCAACGCTTAGTCGTCGTAAGCGAAACGAAAAATATGTCAGCGTACCGGAGTAAATCACGTGCAAAAGATCACCTCGCTTCCTGCCGATGACGCCCTGCCAGGGTGGTATCACACTAGTCCATCGCGTACCCCGCGTCCTGCCCACGTGGGGCAAAAGCACGCCCGCTGGGCTATCGTCGGGGCTGGGCTCACCGGGCTTGCCGCCGCCCGCCAGATGGCGCTCAATTTTCCCGACGATGAAATCGTCCTGATCGACGCGCAGGAGGTGGGCTTTGGCCCGTCCGGGCGCAACGCGGGCTTTGCCATCGACGTGCCGCACGATATCGGCGCGAAGGACTACATTGGCGATGTCGGAACGGCGAACCTGATCCTCCGGCTCAACACGCTGGGGCAAAACTACCTGCGAGAGATCGTGCGCGAGCACGGCATTGCCTGCCAGATGTCTGAGTCCGGGAAATACCAGGCGGCGGTAGGGGAGCAGGGGATCGCGATTCTGGAAGCCTACCGCAGGGGGCTGGAGAAGATCGGCCGGGAGACGCAGATGATTGCGGGTAAGGATCTTCCCGACCACATCGGCACCTCGTACTACAGGCAGGCGCTCTACATTCCCGGCACGATGCTGTTGCAGCCGTCGGCGCTGGTAAAGGGTCTGGCAAACAGCCTGCCCGCGAACGTCACGCTCTACGAGTACACGCCTATTACCGCCATTCACTACGGTGATAAGGTGACGCTGGTGCATGACAAAGGCAGCATCACGGCGGATACGCTGATCCTGGCGAACAATGCCTTCGCGTCGCACTTTGGCTTTCTGCGCGGGCGGCTGCTGCCGACCTTCCTGTACGGCAGCCTGACGCGGCCGCTCACCGCCGACGAGCAGTCTCAGCTGGGCGGCAAGCCGGTCTGGGGCGTGATCCCGGCGCATCCGTTTGGCAGCACCGTGCGCCGGACGGTGGACAACCGCATCCTGGTGCGCAACAGCTTCAGCTTCCATCCGGATGGCCGCCCGCGCGAGCACCACCTGAAGCGGTTTATCGCCAACCACCGTAAGTCCTTTGAGCGCCGCTTCCCGACGCTAAACCAGGTGGATTTCGAATACTCCTGGAGCGGCGCGATTTGCCTGTCGGAGAATCACGAGGGCTTCTTCGGCCAGCTCGCGCCGAACGTTTACGGCGCGCTGTGCTGTAACGGCCTGGGGATCACCCGCGGCACGGCGACCGGCAAGCTGCTGGCGGATATGATTGCTGGCGAGCGCAATGAGCTGATTGATTTTCTCGCCGCCTCGCCGGGGCCGAATAAGACCCCGCCGGAGCCGTTTCTCTCGGTGGGCGTCAATTCGGTGCTGAAGTGGGGGCAGTACCGGGCCGGGCTGGAGGTGTAAGCGGTTTAGACGCCATTCAGGCGCGTTCGTTTCTAATAGCATGACCGACGAAACAACGAACCGGAGTGGCGCATGGCGTGGCTGGACAATCTGCTTAATCATTTTGCGCTCTATCCGACGCACCTGTTCGCGCTGCTCTTTTTAACGGCGCTGTGCAAGTCGACGGTGCTGGTCTCTTCCGTTCTCCCGCCCGCCTCGGTGATGCTTATCGCGGGAGTGACCGCCAGCCTTTCCAGCCTGCATCCGGGGCTGGCGTGGCTGGCGGTGGCGCTGGGGGCAACTGCCGGCTCGGTGCTGAATTACCATATCGGCCAGCGAATGGGGAACACGCGAACCATTGCGCGGCTCACCGCAAAACACGCCGCGACGTTTATGCGGGTGCAAAGCCAGCTGCAGAAAAACGGCGTGCTGGTGCTGTTCACCGCGCGCTTTCTGGCGGTGCTGCGCTATATCGTGCCGCTGGCGGCGGGAACGCTGAGGCTTAGCGCGGTGAAGGTCTATGTCGTCAGCCTGGCGTCGGCCTGCGCGTGGGCCGCGCTGTACGTCGGAGCCGTAACGGGGATTAGCGCTTTCTGAGGCGCGCCAGAAGCGTACGTTGAGAGTATAATCCACGCGCTCACCCTAAAGCGGCAAAGCCCTCTACGAGCAACCCGAGACGCACTGAATACTCACTGAGAACCATCACCATGAATAAACTGGCTTTTTTACTGCTCATCCTTGCCGGGTCGGCTGGCGCGGCCCCGTCAGTTGAGGTGGGATTTTCTCCGGAAGGCAGCGCCCAAAAGTTGGTGCTCGATACCATCAATAAAGCACATTCTTCTATCCAGATGATTGCATATGCCTTTCAGGCTAAAGATATTGCTGCTGCTCTTGATAACGCGCAAACGCGAGGCGTCCGGGTGCAGGTGGTGGTCGATAAGCGTCGAAATAGAGGAGGGACGTCGCTGGCCGCAATGAGCGACATTGCACGCCACGGAGTCGCGCTGCGCATTGATGACCATTACCATATTCAGCACGATAAGATGATGATTATTGATGGTTCTACCGTTGAGACGGGCTCGTTTAATTACGCGAAATCCGCTGAGTACGACAATAGCGAGAATGTCATCGTGATCAACGACATGCCTCACGTTGTTTCGCAGTATCAGGACCATTTCGCTTCCCGCTGGGCGATATCGAAACCCTTTGAACTTAAAAAGCACGGGTAGCGATTCCTTACGTTAGCCACTCTTACGTTCCGCTTCTCGCGCACTGCGGGTCCTCAGCGATGCGCGCCAGAAGCGGACATTCGGTGACGTAAGCGATTGTGTTTCCTGGCAGCGCCCTTCAGGCGTACTGGATGTTCATCATTCCCTGTTCAGTGCGGGAGACGGTCGCATCGACCTGCCAGGTGGAGTGTATCAGCTCCGGGGTCAGCACGGCGGCAGGCTCGCCGGACGCCGCCACGCGGCCTTCATGCAGCACGACCAGATGCTGGCAATATTTTGCAGCCAGATTCAGATCGTGTAAGGCCATAATCACGGTCAACGGCAGCGCGGAAATAAGGCGCATCAGCTCCAGCTGGAACTGGATATCCAGATGGTTAATCGGCTCATCCAGCAGCAGAATATCCGGCTGCTGGGCGAGCGCCCGGGCTATCTGACAGCGCTGACGCTCGCCGCCCGACAGACGCTGCCAGGCCCTGTCGGCCAGATCGCCAAGCCTCATCATCGAAAGCGCCTGCTGTACCGCATCCTCATCAGCCTGCCGCCATGGGGTGAAGGCATTGCGATGCGGCGTGCGGCCGAGGCGAATAATATCAATCACGCTCATCTCCGCCTCTGCCTCCGCGTGCTGCGGCACGAAAGCAAGCGTGCGGGAACGCTGGCGCGGGTTCAGGTGGCCCGTCGGCGTGCCGCCAATTTTCACGCCCGCATACGCGCAGGGCTGAACGCCAGCCATCGCGCGGATCAGCGTGGATTTACCAGAGCCGTTGGGACCGAGTAGCCCCACCGTGTGCGATCGCTGCACGGCAAAGCTGATATCAGAGAGCACCCGACGGGCCTGGAGCGTCACATTCAGCTTATCAATCACCACGTGCATTATCATTTCTCCCGGTTGCGGTACAAAATCATGGCAAAAACAGGCGCGCCCACCAGCGCCGTGACGACGCCAATCGGCAACACCTGATGGCTAATCAGGGTGCGTGAGATCAGGTCTGCGAGGATCATAAAATGGCATCCGGCAAGAAACGCGACGGGGATGGTGAGCAGATGGCGATGTCCGGCAATCATGCGGGTGACGTGCGGAATGACCAGCCCGACAAAGCCCACGGCGCCGATGGCGCTGACGATGACCGCCGTCATTAACGCGGTAGTCAGCAGCAAAATCACGCGGACATGCATCACGCGCGTTCCAAGCGTCGCGGAGACGTCCGTACCGACGTTGAAGGTGTCCAGCGAGCGGCCATAGCAAATCACAATCAGCAGCCCGAGGACGACGACAGCGAAGCACAGCAGCGCGTCGGGCCAGCGCACGCCGCTCAGGCTGCCCAGCAGCCAGAACATCACCCCGCGCGACTGCTCGGCGTTGGCCGCCGTGCTGACAATGTACGACGTTAGCGCGTTAAACAGCTGCGTGCCGGCGATACCGGCCAGAATGATGCGCGCCGTATTGCCGCGCATTCCGCCCGATAGCGCGACGATCAGCATAAACGCGGTACAGGCTCCGATAAACGCCCCGGCGCCGGTGGTGATCGCGCCGCTGCCGATACCCAACAGCATCACGCTGACGGCGCCGGTTGAGGCACCGGCAGAGATGCCCAGCAGGTAAGGATCGGCCAGCGCATTGCGCAACAGCGACTGCAAAACCAGCCCGCACAGCGCCAGCCCGCCACCGCAGCTGGCCGCCATCAGCGCGCGGCTCATGCGGTACTGCCAGACGATCCCGGCCTCGACCGCAGGCAGGTCGACGTGTGTCAGGCCCAGACCATTGGTCATTGCGCGAAAGGCGGTGGCGAAACCAATCGGTATATCGCCGGTTGCCGCGGCTAGGGCCATCATGAGCGGCAGGCTCAGAACCCCGCAGAAAATGAGAAGGCCGGTTCGCCAGTAATAAACGGATGGGTCGGTCATCGGGAAGGTGCGAAGGCGTTAATCTGCTGGCTAATCAGCTCGACCGCTTCTACGTTTCGCATTGAGGGATTCAGCGACATGGCGGGAACCACCACGATATGCCCATTCCTGACCGCGGGCATTTCACGCGTCACGGGGTCGGTTTCGAGGAACCGTTTTTTCGTCGCGACCTCGTCGGCGGGGTAAAGCCGTCTTTCCATACTCGCGATCACAATAATATCGGGCTGAGACTTCACGATGTGTTCCCAGGTCACCGCGGGCCACTCCTCATCAGAATCGATGATATTGCTCAGGCCAAGGGTTTTATTGATCCAGCCCGGAGCGCCTTTGCTGCCTGCTATCCACGGATCGCCCTTCAGGCGGCTGCTTGAAAACCAGTACACCACCTTAAGCGGCGCTTTTGGCTGGACGGGGATGTGCTGCTGCGCGGCGCTAATGCGCTCGGACAGCTTCTGCTTAAGCGCCTCGCCGCGCGCGGGCACGTCAAACACGCGCGCCAGCGCCGTGATTTCATCAAAGATGATATCGATGGAGTAGGGTTTTGAGCGCGCGCCGTCGCCGTTGGAGGCCGCTGTGACGGTTTTTGCCGTGCAGTCGGCGGGCGAGATCCAGGTCCTGATGCCCAGCTGTTCAAACTGCTGACGCGTGGCGACCTCTCCCTGCGGGCCAACGTGCCAGCTGTACTGAGCAAGAACAAGCTCAGGACGCTGGGCCGCAACGGCTTCAAATCCGGGCGCATTCTCCGCCAGCCGCTTCAGCTTTGCCCCCTGGGCTTTCAAATCATCCGGCAAGGGGCCAAACCAGACCGCGGTGCCCGCAATCTTATCCTGCAGATCCAGCGCCAGCAGCAGCTCCGTTTCGTGCTGGCCAATTGTCACCACGCGTGAAGGGGCGTGAGTGAAGGTTTCTTTCACGCCGCAGTTTTCAATCGTCAGCGGATAGCTGGCGGCAACGGCGTTAGCCAGGGGAAGCGACAGCAGTACTGACAGCAATAGTGGGAGAGTCGGTTTCATCATTTCACTCATTGATATGTTATAATATAACAATATTGCATTTGCACATTCGCTGTCAACGCGTCGCGCACCTCACCTGTAGCCATCTTCAGAATGAATGGACGTATTGATAACTTTGAGAAATGCTTCCCGGAAAATTGTCATCAATCTGTCACACTCAGGAGATTATTAAACCGAGTGAGGATCTAGGGATGAGAAAAGCACTACTCGCTGTTGCAGTGGCAGGTACCCTTTCAATGTCTTTCGGCGCCCAGGCGCAGGACGCGCCGGACGGGTATCAGCTTCAACAGGTATTGATCATGAGCCGCCACAACCTGCGCGCGCCGCTCGCCAACAACGGCAGCGTGCTGGAGCAGTCCACGCCGAAGCAGTGGCCGGAATGGGACGTGCCGGGCGGTCAGCTCACCACCAAGGGCGGCGTGCTTGAGGTCTACATGGGCCACTACATGCGCGAGTGGCTGGCAGAGCAGGGGATGGTGA